>OLNW01000014.1_pt1 | contig 246038 bp, 242 predicted proteins | sample 1672121 | NCBI WGS metagenome assembly OLNW01 (sample SAMEA3136648, study PRJEB25190) | human gut metagenome
AGTCTGGGCCGTGTCTCAGTCCCAATGTGGCCGTTCAACCTCTCAGTCCGGCTACTGATCGTCGACTTGGTGAGCCGTTACCTCACCAACTATCTAATCAGACGCGAGCCCATCTCTGAGCGAATTTCTTTGATATATCTATCATGCGATATTTATATTTTATGGGGTATTACCATCCGTTTCCAGAAGCTATCCCCCTCTCAGAGGCAGGTTGCTCACGTGTTACTCACCCGTCCGCCACTAACTTAAAAAAGCAAGCTCTTTTAAGTCCGTTCGACTTGCATGTGTTAGGCGTGCCGCCAGCGTTCGTCCTGAGCCAGGATCAAACTCTTTATTAAGTTTGTATATTAAATACCTTCCGGTATTTACTATCTCCCGTTTCATTACGATTGCTCGCAATTCTTTCGCTTGTGTTTTTACTCTTATATTAATCTCTCAATTAATACAGAATTTACAAGGGTTTTGTTTTTTCTTAGCATTGTTCAATTTTCAAGATACCTTCGCTCTCTCGCTTCCTTTGAGCGCTCGTCTATTATATCACTTCTTCTCTCTCTTGTCAATACCTTTTGGGAGAAAAAAATTTTCCGACTTCGCTCTCTCTCGTTCGACAGCTTTATTATTATATCACCTCCTTACTCTTTTGTCAATCTTTTTTTTGAGATTTGACGGAATATACAAAATCATGGCCATATTTAATATGCTTTTTAAATGGATTTTACAATATATTCGACATAGATTGACTTGTTTCCCTTTTTAAAGTATAATTCTACTTATAAAAAATATATGAAGGAGGTTAAAAATGCCGGATTATACTGTTTGGCAATGGATTCTTTTCTTTTTTATCTATTGTTTTTTTGGATGGTGCTTTGAAACCGCTCTTGTTTCAATTGAAGAAAAGCATTTTGTAAACCGCGGCTTCTTACGAAGTCCGTTTCTTCCCATATATGGCTTTGGTTCATTGGTAATGATATTGGCAGGACAGCCTTTTAACGACGATCCAGTCGCTATGTTCATATGCGGCGCTTTATCCGCAACTTTGCTTGAATACGTAACCGGCTGGCTAATGGAGCTTTTATTTAAAACAAGATATTGGGATTACAGTGACTGCCGCTATAATTTATCAGGCAGAATTTGCGTCGAAGCAACTTTTTTATGGGGATTTATGACTCTTCTTGTCAATTATAAAGTACATGTGCATCTAATAAAACCCGTTACTGATCTTGACCGCACAGCAATAATTATTATAGATATAGTATTAATAGCAATTTTCGCCGCAGATTTTATTGCTTCTGCAAAATCAGCGATAGATGTAAATCATCTGTTAAAACGTCTGACAGAAATACGGGAAGAGCTATCCCAGCTTAACAGCAAGCTTAAGGAGGCGGCAGAAAATTCTGAAAAACATTATATTGAATCTATCAGCCGAAAGATACAGCAGCTTCAAAATGAACGCAGTTCGGCTTCTGATCATTTGAATTTTCTTAAAAAAGATCTCATAAACGCTCATCCGCGTGCCAGATCAACAAAATTCAACAACGCCCTTACAGAACTGAAAATAAAAATCCGCAGCAAAGACAAGAAAAAGCGTTAGTACAAAATTTCCCGCTGAAAAAATCAGCGGGAATTTTTTATTTTGTACCAAAAATTCTATCCCCGGCATCTCCAAGTCCGGGAATTATATAATTGTTTTCATCAAGACCGTCATCTTTAGCTCCGCAATATATTTCCACGTCAGGATGAGCTTTTTCCAAACGATCTATTCCCTGAGGAGAAGCTATAATACACATAAATTTAATATTTTTTACTCCCGCTTTTTTTATTTCATTGATTGCATCTACAGCGGTATTGCCCGTAGCAAGCATTGGATCTACGACAATAACGTCCCTTTCGGCAACATCCTCAGGCAGCTTGCTGTAATACTTTATAACATTAAAGCTCTCGTTGTCTCTGAACATTCCAATATGACCTATTTTTGCGGCAGGAACCATATTTATAACTCCGTCTATCATACCAAGTCCGGCGCGAAGAACAGGAACAAACGCAAGCTTTCTTCCTGATATAACCTTAGTTTTGGCAACCGCCATAGGCGTTGCGATTTCAACTTCTTTAAGCGGCAGATCCCTGGTGGCTTCATAGCATATAAGCATAGCTGTTTCTGAAACTAGCTCTCTGAATTCCTTAGCGCCCGTGTTTTTATCTCTCATCAAAGAAATTTTATGCTGAATAAGCGGATGTTCAATTAGATGCAGTTTTGCCATAGTTTTTCACTCCTTATTACTCTTTTCTATATCTTTGAATTTGTCTATACGCTTCTGATGGCGCCCGCCTTCAAATTTTGTTTCAAGAAATATACTAACTATTTCCGACGCTGTTCCCGAGCCTATTGTTCTGGCTCCCATACATAAAATATTAGCGTCGTTATGCAATCTTGTATACTTAGCCGTATAATAATCAGCGCAGAGAGCCGCCCTTATCCCGTTCACCTTATTAGCCGCCATCGACATGCCTACTCCGGTGCCGCAAATCAATATTCCTCTTTCACATTTTCCTCCGGCAACACATCCGGCAACTTCGGACGCGATATCAGGATAATCGCACGCTTCGCCGTTGCAGCCTATATCAAGAATATCATAGCCCATATTTTTAAGCTGTTCTATAATTTCTTCTTTTAAATTGTAACCCGCATGGTCACTGCCAATCGCAATCATAATAAACTCCATTCTGACATTATTGCTTAATATACTTTATATTATATCACATTTATTGTGTAAAATCAACGTCGCTCAGCATTAATTAAATCTTTTTCCGCCTTAACCAATTGAAGATAACTGGCTTCAAGCATTTCTGGACGGCAATAATCATGATTAAGGGACGCCAGGCAAATACCTGCCGCGTTCTGATGTCTTAAATGCATAGGCGAAAGCTTTATACAGCCGTTTCCGAATTTTTCAGAGAATTCCTCTGCTCCGTCGCCTGTCATAACAATTTGTTCGCCGTATTCCGAAAGCATTTCCGACAGTCTGCCGTCCTCAATCAGCATATCATCAAGAATCCTATGAGCTTTATTGTCTGAAAATCTGAATAATGCAGTATAAACCAGGTTTTGTCTTGCCTTCATAACCGAACACACAAGACCGTCAGACGGAAAGTTATATGCAAGACCTTCCAAGGTTGATACTCCGCAGCATTCAATTCCAAGTGAAAACGACATAGCCTTAACTGCGGCAACGCCGATTCTGATTCCGGTATATGATCCGGGACCTATACCAACCGCTATTTTATCAATCGAACCAATTTCCTTATCACAGTCAAAAATAAGCTTTTTTACCATAGGCAATATAACCTGAGAATGCGTCTTGGCAGTCAATAAGGATGACTGCCCGAGCATAATACCGTCCTCTATCAAAGCAACGGAGGCAGTTCTTCCCGATGTTTCAATTCCAAGTGTCAGCAAACCGATCGTCCCCCTCCACTGTTATTCTTCTCGTATCATCATCTATACGGTCTATTGTTATATAAATGGTTTCAGAAGGTAATATATCATCTATATTCTCCGACCACTCAACTGCAAAAACACTTTTTTCCAATGGATAATCGTAAAAGCCTGTAGCTTCAAGCTCGTCAGAGCTGATGATCCTATACATATCAAAATGATAAAGGCTGATTTCTCCCCTATATTCATTTACTATTGAAAACGTTGGCGACGTTACAATATCCTTTAATCCAAGTCCTGCTGCAAGACCTCTGGTAAAGGTAGTTTTTCCTGCTCCAAGTCCGCCCTTATAAGCAATTATATCTCCCCTTTTCAAAAGCGATCCCAGCTTTTCCGCAAATGCAATAGTTTCCTCAGGACTCTTAGTTATAATTGTCATCATTTTTATCCTCTAAAAAAATTTTCTTTATACTCTTATCCGTCACATCGTTTTCTATTATATAAGCAGTCCATTTATCCGTACTGTCGAGCTTATAAATATAACACTCGACAGGATATTCATCTCCGTCCTTATAGGCGCTGTAATACCTTGCAGCGACGGATTGATTCTGATTTATCCCCAAAGAAACGCTTTTATAGCTCTGAGTGTCAAAATCCGTATATTTTTCAATAAACTCCATGCCGTCTTCAATATTATCTATCCAGACCATTAAAACATGTTGTTTTCCGCCCGTATATTTAGCGCGGCTGACGCTTACGTCCTCTGAGATGAGGATATTCAATTCGTCAGCAATAATTCCGATCTCATAATCAGTAAGCTCGTATTTAACCGCTGTATTATATCCGTTAAAAAAATATGAAAATACATGATATATAACATAAAGGAATACGACGGTCAAAATTGTTATAACCAAAACTCTCCAGATTTTTTCCGAACGTCCTTTTTCCTTTTCATTATCTGTTCCGGAAACTATATCGCCCTCATTATCATCTATTATATTCCGCATAATCAGAAAAGTCCCGTTATACTGCCGCTGTTATCGCAGTCTATATTCAAAGCCGCGGGACATTTCGGAAGACCGGGCATTGTCAGTATATTTCCGGTAAGCGCAACCACAAATCCGGCTCCGGAGGATAGCTTAAGGTCTCTTACAGTAATTTTAAATCCTTCCGGTTTCCCCAGCTTTGACGGATCGTCAGAAAGCGAATATTGAGTTTTTGCAACGCATACGGGTATATTGCCATAGCCGAGTTTCTCTATTTCCTTCAATGCTTTTTCAGCTTCAGCCGTATAAACCACTCCGTCTGCACGATAAATCTCATCTGCTATAATATCAAGCTTTTCTTTTATGGACAGCTTTTCATCATAAATTGGTTTAAACTCTGAAGATTTATTTTCAATCGTACTGATAACTTTAGAAGCAAGATCCTTGCCGCCGTCGCCGCCCTTAGCAAAGATTTCCGTCATAGAGGATTCAACGCCCGCATTTTTACAAAATTCCTCAACGATTCTGATTTCATTTTCAGTATCCGTGTAAAATCTGTTTATTGCCACTACTACCGGAACCCCGAACTTTTTCATATTTTCAATATGAACGCCAAGATTAACGATACCCCTGCAAAGAGCGTCAGTATTTTCCTCCTGCAAATCGCTTTTTGGAATTCCGCCGTTATATTTAAGCGCTCTTATAGTAGCCACAAGCACTACGCATTCAGGCTTTAATCCGCCGAAACGGCATTTTATATCAAAGAACTTTTCAGCCCCGAGATCAGAACCGAAGCCGGCTTCCGTAACGCAGTAATCTCCCAGCTTCAGAGCCAGCTTAGTAGCTCTTATCGAATTACAGCCGTGCGCAATATTTGCAAAAGGACCGCCGTGAATCAAAGCCGGAGTATTTTCAAGAGTCTGCACCAGATTCGGTTTGAGCGCGTCCTTCAAAAGAGCGGTCATAGCCCCTTGAACACCAAGCTCTCTGGCGTAAACAGGTTCTCCTGAATATTTGTATCCAACAAGTATATTTCCTAAACGCTTTTTCAGATCGTCAATATTGCTTGCAAGACAAAGTATCGCCATAACTTCCGATGCGACGGTTATCTGAAAGCCGTCTTCTCGGGGAATTCCGTTTATCTTTCCGCCCAATCCCGCAATTATATTACGAAGAGCGCGGTCGTTCATATCCAGACATCTTTTAAAAAGGATTCTCCTCTGGTCAATTCCAAGCTCGTTTCCATGCTGAAGATGATTGTCGACAGCGGCGCAAAGCAAATTATTAGCAGACGTTATAGCATGCATATCACCGGTAAAATGCAGATTAATATCCTCCATAGGAACGACCTGAGAGTAACCGCCTCCGGCTGCTCCTCCCTTTATACCGAAAACCGGTCCCAGAGAAGGCTCTCTAAGAGCTAAAACGGCATTCCTGCCGATTTTATGCATAGCCTGCGCAAGACCGACGCTTACCGTTGTCTTTCCCTCGCCTGCGGGAGTTGGATTTATAGCTGTTACAAGTATAAGTTTACCGTCGTCCTTATCCGCAAGCTTTTCATAAAGAGCCTCCGACAGCTTAGCCTTATAATGCCCGTAAGGTTCAATATCTTCGTTTTCTATTCCAAGACCGGCTGCAATTTCAGTTATAGGTTTCATTTTTGCGCCGTGCGCTATCTCAATATCACTCAACATATTTTATCACCATTATTTTAAAAGCTAAAATAATTTTTCCTTTCGCACATAATAACAATTTTTATTATAACATTTCACAGTATAAAATGCAAGTAAAAAAGGACGGCGCACGCCGTCCTTAATATATTACGATTCGACTGTTTCCTCAGCTTTATTTTTTCCGGAAAAAAGCTTTAAGCATTGCAGGCCTATAATTACAACGCCTCCTATAAAGAAGAAGAGAATACTGAAGGTATCCATCGTAAGCATTTCTTTCGGAGTTTCCAACGATTCCGGTCCCTTAACAATAGATAACAGCGAACCGAGCATTAAACCGATTATCGCATATACGGTTTGAGAATGAAAATGTTCAAGCGCCGCCTTAACAAGCTTGATAATAACAATAACTCCAAGCAGTATGCCGATTCCGACAGAAATTACAATAGGAAGACCGCTGAAATCCAAATGGAGCAGATCCTTTATAGCATTCATAACCGGCAGGTATACGCCGAATATCAAAAGCATGGTCGAGCCTGAAATACCCGGAAGAACCATTGCCGATATAGCTATCATTCCTACAAGCACAGTATAAATCAATTGTCCTATATTAAAGGCTCCCGCCGAAACCGATCCGCCGTCCGATGGATTTACCATCGTTATAGCTACAACCAGCGCTGCGCCCAGAATGAGAAATACAACGTTGTAAAATTTCTTAAGGGATTCTTTTTCCTCGTATACTATAAGCGGAATAGAAAAAACTATAAAACCTATAAAAAGCGAGCTTATCTGATAAATATGTGATTCAAATACGCTGGTTAAAATTAGTACTGCTGATATGAATCCGACTATCCAGCCTATTCCAAGTCTTATAAGAAACTTAAACGATTTCTTCAAATTCTCTTTTCTTTCAAGCTTGTCCCCTTTTCTGCTCATAAATGAGTTAAGCGAATTGATAAAATCCTCATAATAGCCTAAAAGATAAGCGATCGTTCCTCCTGATACTCCGGGAACGCTATCGGCAAGCGCCATTAAAAGACCGCATATATAAATCATAAATTATTACACAAGTTACTTTTTTAAGTAACATTCTCCTTTCTTTTTTTACACATTATAACATACGTAAAAATCAAAGTCAATCAATTACAATGGTTTTACGTAGATTTAACAATAGCGATTATTTTCTGGATTTTCGTCTGTATGCAATAAAAAATACGGAAACGGCCGCGGCTAATATTACAGATATGAAATAATATCCCAATTCTCAAAATAAACGCTGCGCCTATTATATCTGTAACAATGCTATTAATCAACGCGTCTAACGGTATTAACAGCAAAATTGAAATCCCTGAGGAAATTAGCTTTTCTGGTTTTATTATAACAAAAAGAAAATAAACTAACCAAAGATATATAATTTAAACAACAGAAACTCTTATTCCTATAGAAAATAAAAGACATTCCTCATATTTTTTTAATTAGATATACCTCCATAAATTCCAATTTGTATACTAAATTCAAGTATAAAATCATCACTTCCTGTTTGGCTTTCTTTTTATTCCCAGCAGTTTAACAAAATCATTAAATAAGGTTGTATCCGATGGCTCAAACATCAGCCATTTTCCGTCATGATAGTTTTTAGTTTCATCATAAATTTTTTGCACTTCTTTTGAATAACTATTTCTATCTGTATCAAATTTTAATCGTTCATCTTTCCCTAAGATAATCATAAATCCTATGCAGTTTTCCCTTGCGTACAATGCACAAAGCGTTTTTCCGCCACGACGGTATTTATACTCATAAGTCCACGCTTTACCGCCTTTGTTCCATAAGCGTTCCATGTCATACTTTTCATCAATTAAGGCACACAGTTTATTCCATATATCATATAATGATTGACCAACTAAAGCAGTCATTTCTTCTGAATTAGGTATTTTATCCAGCATACTCGTTTCTCCTAACTTCCAATTTCTCAGTTCTATAAAAAGAGAATTTTCGTAGTCCTTTATATAGTATCGTACATTTATCAGCCCTTTTGTTTATTAGAGCATAATAATTATAACTTGTTCCGGATCATGAGTCAATCCACTTCCGGTTGAAATGCACACTAAACTGACGTTTACCTGCTTTCTTATAGTTTAAATAAGCTTTATGGGCCGATAATCAATTAAATGCTGTAAGAATCTAAAAATTCCTGTAATTTATTCGCAAGCTTACCTATGTGAATACCGTCAACAAACGAATGATGCGCCTGTATTGAAAACGGAAGAATAGTTCTGCCGTTTCTTTCAAAATACTTTCCCCAATCGAAAAGTGGCGTTGAATTGTCCTTTTTTCCTGAAACGGTATGGGAAATATGAGTGTAGGAAATCCAAGGGAAAGGCGAAAACTGAAAAACATCAATTCCGAGCGGACCTGTAAAATATTCTTTCTGCGACAGAACAGTATTTAGGGCCAAAGCATTATATTCGTCAAGCGTATCTGTCATTTTTACATTTACAACCTTAAAAAGTTCGGTATCATTATCGAGAAAGGTAAACGCCGTATCAATCTTATCGAATAAAACCACAACTCCATTTAAAAAACGATATCTGAATTCCTCTATTTCATTGGCGCATTTTGAAACTACATAAATCATTGAAAAAGTGAAGGAATATCTGTTTTTTATCTTTTTTAAGAATTCTGTAATATCTAATTCGAATGTAATACAGTACGACGGTTCTATGTAATCTCTGAACACCTGAAAATGCACTTTTCTTTTCCACTCATTTAAATTAATTATTTCATAATTATTCATCAATAGCTCCTTTCATATACCATTGACATAATAAAAAAAACAGCGGAAAGTATTTAAAAACCTTCCGCTGTCTGATTTTTATTAAATATTTGGCATAACCGGTAACTGAGACGGATACGGAATTTCCTGATGATTGTCAGTTTTTACAATCTGAACCTTGTTATAAACGTCCATTCCCGTTCCCGCCGGTATAAGCTTTCCTATTATAACATTTTCCTTCAAGCCAAGCAGCTTATCGCTCTTGCCTCTGATTGCAGCGTCTGTTAGAGCCTTGGTAGTTTCCTGGAACGATGCCGCAGATAAGAAGCTGTCAGAGCTTGACGACGCCTTTGTAATACCCTGAAGAACAGGAAGCGTTGTAACAATCTCCAGATTTTCTTCTCCGTTTTCTATTCTCGTCTTAATCGACTCGTTTATTTCGTCAATTTCCTTCTTATCAACAAGCGCTCCCGGCAGCAAATAGCTGCTTCCGGATTCATCGACCTTGATCTTCCTCAGCATCTGGCGAACAATAACTTCGATATGCTTATCATTTATATCAACACCCTGTAAGCGGTAAACCTTCTGTACTTCATGGATAATATAGTTCTGAACCGCCTGCACGCCTAAAATGTTAAGAATATCCGCCGGATATACGTTACCCTCCGTAAGCTTAGTACCCTTTTCAATAACCTCATTTTCCTTAACTCTTATCTTGAAGTTATATGGAACCATATAGCTTTCTGTCTCTCCGGTTTCATTATTTGTTACAATAACGTTTCTGGTCGTCTTGATCTCTTCGATATTGACTATGCCGTCGATTCTTGAAAGTATAGCGGCATTTTTCGGACGCCTTGCCTCAAACAGCTCCTCAACACGCGGAAGACCTTGCGTAATATCCTCTGCCGAAGCGATACCTCCCGTATGGAATGTTCTCATCGTAAGCTGAGTACCCGGCTCGCCTATAGACTGAGCAGAAATAATACCTACAGCTTCGCCGACAGCGACAAGGTTTCCGTTTGCAAGGTTGGAACCATAGCATTTAGCGCATACTCCATGCTTTGAACGGCAGTGTAAAACTGAACGTATTTTGATTCTCTCCACTCCGGCCTCGCACACTCTCTTTGCGTCCGCCTCAGTCATAAGCTTATCCTTTGATATTATAACGTCTCCGGTGCTCTCGTCCTTAAGATCGTCGACAAGATATCTTCCCACAAGTCTTTCAACCAGCGGCTCAATTATCTCGTTGCCGTTTCTAATCTCATATACCTCAAGACCGTCGTGAGCGTCACAGTCATGCTCGCTTATGATTACATCCTGCGAAACGTCTACAAGACGTCTGGTAAGGTAGCCGGAATCGGCGGTACGTAAAGCAGTATCTGCAAGTCCCTTACGGGCGCCTCGCGATGAAATGAAATATTCAAGAATATTCAGTCCTTCACGGTAATTCGCTCTGATAGGAATTTCAATGGTAGTACCGGAGGTATTGGCGATAAGGCCTCTCATACCTGCAAGCTGCCTGATCTGATTGATACTTCCTCTGGCTCCCGAATCAGCCATCATGAATATAGGGTTATATTTGTCAAGTCCCGTTTTAAGCGCCTCGGTAACATCATCCGTAGCCTGATTCCAAACTTCAATTACCTTTTTGGATTTTTCCTCAGACGATATATAGCCGTATTCATACTGCCTTGTTATTACCTCGATCTTTTTATCGGCTTCCGCAAGAATATCTTTTTTCTGGGGCGGTATCGTAGCGTCGCATACCGCGACGGTAATTGAAGCCTTTGTCGAATACTTAAATCCAAGCGCCTTGATCTTATCAAGTACTTCGGAAGTTGTTGTTGTACCGTGAATTCTGATACATCTTTCAATAATATTTGAAAGCTGTTTTTTGCCTACAAGGAAAGATATTTCAAGATCAAACTGCTTATCAGAATTAGTTCTGTCCACATAACCAAGATTCTGAGGGATGTTTTCGTTGAATATCAGACGTCCGACCGTACAGTCAATTATTTTAGATACGGTTTTGTCGCCTATTTCCTTTGTGATTCTCACCTTAATAGCCGCATGCAGCGATACGTCGTGCTCGTTATATGCCATTAAAGCTTCGTTTACATCTCTGAATACCTTGCCCTCGCCGGGTTCTCCCTCCTTCTGCATAGTCAGATAATAAGAGCCAAGCACCATATCTTGAGACGGAACGGCAACAGGGCAGCCGTCGGAAGGCTTTAAAAGGTTATTCGCGGCAAGCATTAGAAATCTTGCTTCTGCCTGAGCCTCCGCTGAAAGCGGCAGATGCACAGCCATCTGGTCGCCGTCAAAATCGGCATTGAACGCGGTACAAACCAAAGGATGAAGTTTAATTGCGCGTCCTTCTACAAGAATAGGTTCGAACGCCTGTATACCCAGTCTGTGAAGCGTGGGGGCGCGGTTCAGCATAACCGGATGATCCTTAATCACGTTTTCAAGTGCGTCCCATACTTCAGTAGAAGCTCTGTCAACCATTTTTCTCGCGCTCTTTATATTTGCGATAACCTTAGTATCAACAAGTCTTTTAAGCACAAACGGCTTGAAAAGCTCAAGAGCCATTTCCTTTGGCAGACCGCACTGATACATTTTAAGCTCCGGACCTACTACGATAACAGAACGTCCGGAATAGTCGACACGCTTGCCGAGAAGGTTCTGTCTAAAGCGTCCCTGCTTACCCTTAAGCATATCGGAAAGAGATTTCAAGGCACGATTATTAGGCCCTGTAACAGGTCTGCCGTGACGTCCGTTGTCGATAAGAGCGTCAACGGCTTCCTGAAGCATTCTCTTTTCATTTCTTATAATGATGTCCGGCGCTTCAAGCTCAAGCATTCTTTTTAGACGGTTATTTCTGTTGATAACTCTTCTGTAAAGGTCGTTTAAGTCGGACGTTGCATAACGTCCGCCGTCCAGCATAACCATAGGACGCAGATCAGGAGGTATAACAGGGATTACATTCAGAACCATCCATTCCGGCTTGTTTCCCGAAAGCCTGAATGCTTCTATTATTTCAAGTCTTTTCAATAGCTTAATCTTCTTCTGACCTGAAGGCAGACCTTTAAGCTCTTCCTTCAGATCCTCTGAAACGACCTCAAGATTATTTTTCCATTCAACGTCAAGCTCTGAGAATTTTTTACATTCGTCACAATCGCATGTCAACGGCGAATGAGTACACTCAGATTTTTTTCCTCCAAGAGAAATCTTTCCCGACATTATAAGTCTGTTCTTAAAAACGTCGTATCGTTCAGGATCATATTCCTGCAAAAGCTTCTGTATTGCCTCAGCTCCCATTTCCGCTGAAAATTCATCGCCGTATTTTTCCCTTGCGTCTAAATATTCCTTTTCGGAAAGAAGCTGTTTTTTTATCAGCTCGCCTGTATTGCCCGGATCAAGAACAATATATTTTGTAAAATAAAGTATTTCTTCAAGGCGTTTTTGAGAAATTTCAAGCACCTGTCCTATTCTTGACGGCGTTCCCTTGAAATACCAAATATGAGATACCGGAGCCGCAAGCTCAATATGGCCCATTCTCTCGCGTCTTACCTTCGCGCGGGTAACCTCAACTCCGCAGCGGTCGCAGACCTTTCCCTTAAAGCGTATTTTCTTGAACTTTCCGCAGTGGCATTCCCAGTCTTTAGTAGGTCCGAAAATTCTTTCACAGTAAAGACCGTCCCTTTCAGGCTTCTGGGTTCTGTAATTTATAGTTTCAGGACGCTCAACAGCGCCGTAAGACCAGCTTCTGATCTGTTCCGGTGATGCGAGGCCTATTTTTATAGAATCAAAAGTATTAAATTCCAAACCGTTACCTCCTTGTCTGAATTACGACATTGCCGTTTCCGCCCCGCAGGCGGCTCCGGAGCCGACTATATTTCTTCGTCGTCAGCAGATATATCAAAACTGAACATCGCGCCCGACTCGGAATCATCAAGATCCTCCAGAATATCATCGTCCTCAACATCGTCAAGCGTGAATCCGGCGTCTTCAATCTCAGACTCCTCAAACGGATGCTCATCCGCATTTTCGTCCGCAAACGAAACGGGCTGAGGTATAATATCGTCGTCGTCAAACGACTGCTTAAGATCAATTTCATCCTGATTTTCATCAAGAACCCTGACATCAAGACAAAGCGACTGAAGCTCCTTGAAGAGAACCTTAAATGATTCCGGAATACCCGGCTTAGGTACGTTCTGACCTTTAACTATCGCTTCATAGGTGTTTACTCGTCCTACCGTATCGTCCGATTTTACAGTAAGAATTTCCTGGAGAGTATAAGCGGCGCCGTATGCCTCCAGAGCCCATACCTCCATTTCACCAAACCTCTGTCCGCCAAACTGCGCTTTACCGCCGAGAGGCTGCTGAGTAACCAAAGAATAAGGTCCGACAGAACGAGCGTGTATCTTGTCGTCAACCAGATGATGGAGCTTAAGATAATACATATAACCTACCGTAACACGGTTATCGAACTGTTCTCCGGTTCTTCCGTCGTACAAAACAGTCTTGCCGTCCTCGTCCATTCCGGCAGCTCTGAAGCACGCTCTTATATCGTCCTCGTGAGCGCCGTCGAATACCGGCGTCATAATATGCCAGCCAAGAGCCTTTGCGGCCATTCCGAGATGAACCTCAAGCACCTGACCTATATTCATACGCGAAGGCACGCCCAATGGATTCAGTACTATATCAAGCGGCGTTCCATCGGGGAGGAACGGCATATCCTCCTGTGGAAGTATCCTTGAAACAACGCCCTTATTTCCATGACGTCCGGCCATTTTATCGCCAACAGAGATTTTTCTCTTCTGAGCGATATAGCAACGGACAAGCATATTTACACCCGGACTAAGCTCGTCGCAGTTTTGTCTTGTAAACACCTTGACGTCCACAATAACTCCGGCTTCTCCATGAGGAACCTTAAGAGAATTATCACGAACCTCTCTCGCCTTTTCTCCGAAAATTGCACGAAGCAGTCTTTCCTCGGCAGTAAGCTCGGTTTCACCCTTAGGAGTAACCTTTCCCACAAGAATATCTCCCGAATGAACCTCGGCCCCTATTCTGATAATACCCTTTTCATCAAGATCCTTTAAAGCGTCCTCGCCTACGTTAGGAATATCTCTTGTAATCTCCTCAGGGCCAAGCTTCGTATCGCGGCATTCTATTTCATATTCTTCTATATGAATCGAAGTAAATACGTCGTTTTTAACTAAGTTTTCGTTTAACAGTACGGCGTCCTCGTAGTTATAGCCCTCCCATGTCATAAAGCCAATAAGAGCGTTCTTTCCGAGAGATATCTCGCCGTCCGCGGTAGCGGGACCGTCTGCAAGTACCTGTCCCTTTTCAACGTTTTCTCCTACGCTTACAATCGGACGCTGGTTAACGCAGGTGCCCTGGTTAGAGCGTTTGAATTTCGTTAATTTATATTTGTGTTCAAGACCGATATTGTCTTCAACAGTTATCTCGTCCGCACTGACAGCCGTAACCTTTCCGCTGCACTCAGATATAATACATACTCCGGAGTCAACCGCCGCCTTATATTCCATACCGGTACCGACAAAAGGCCTTTCGGTTTTAAGCAAAGGCACAGCCTGTCTCTGCATGTTAGAACCCATAAGCGCTCTGTTAGCGTCGTCGTTTTCAAGGAACGGAATCATAGCCGTCGCTACCGATACGACCATCTTCGGAGAAACGTCCATATAATCTACAAGCTCTCTGTCGCATTCAAGTATCTTGTCGAGGTAACGAGCGTTTACTTTAGGCCTTGCAAGCTTTCCGTCCTCGGTCAGCGGCTCGTTTGCCTGTGCGACAATAAAGTTATCCTCCACATCGGCCGTCATATAAACTACTTCGTTGGTGACAACTCCGGTTTCCTTGTCTACTTTTCTATAAGGCGCTTCAATAAAGCCGTATTCATTTATCTTGGCAAATGTAGCAAGATATGAGATCAAACCTATATTAGGACCTTCAGGCGTTTCAATCGGACACATTCTGCCGTAATGACTGTAATGAACGTCACGGACTTCAAATCCGGCTCTGTCTCTTGAAAGACCTCCGGGACCAAGCGCCGAAAGACGTCTTTTATGCGTCAGCTCCGCCAGAGGATTGTTCTGATCCATAAACTGTGAAAGAGGGGAAGAGCCGAAAAATTCTTTGATTGCCGCCGTAATCGGACGTATATTAACTAAAGACTGCGGAGTTATGGTTTCCATATCCTGAGTCTGAAGATTCATTCTTTCCTTTACGACTCTTTCCATTCTGGCAAAGCCTATCCTGAACTGATTCTGAAGCAGCTCTCCTACCGAGCGGATACGTCTGTTGCCGAGATGGTCAATATCATCTACTACTCCGACGCCCTCGCATAAATTAAGATAATAGCTTATTGTAGCATAGATATCATCGAGAATTATATGCTTAGGAACAAGCTCGTCAACTCGCTTCTTTATATTGTCCTCAAGCTCCTCCTCGTCTGCGGAGGATTCAAGAATATCCTTAAGAACCTTGAAGGATACCTTTTCATTAATACCATACTGAGCGGCGTCAAGGTCAACGTAGCCATTTATATCGACCATTCCGTTTCCTATAACCTTAACTTCCTTTTCAACCATTCTTATGGCGTTTTCACCGTTTTCAGTGACATAATATTCTTTGGCTTCAACTGTCAGATAAGCCTCATATACTCCGGCCTGCTCGATTTCCGCAGCCTTATCATAGGTCAGTTTTTCACCCTCGTCAGCCATGATTTCGCCTGTAAGCGGATTTACTACCGGTCGTGAAAGAACATGTCCGGAGATACGCGAGCCGATACCTAACTTCTTATTGAATTTATATCTTCCGAATCTGGCAAGATCATATCTCTTGGCGTCAAAGAAAAGATTATTGAGATGAGAAACCGCGCTTTCAACTGTCGGAGGTTCGCCCGGACGCAGCTTTTTATAAACGTCGATTAAAGCGTCAGAATTGTTTTTAGTTCCGTCCTTCTGAAGAATAGTCTGAGCCAATCTGTCGTCTGAGCCGAAAAGCTCAAATATTTCCTCGTCTGAGCCGACTCCCAGCGCTCTTATAAATGTAGTAAGAGGAATTTTCCTGTTTTTATCTATTCTGACATAAGCGATATCGCTTGAATCCATTTCATATTCAAGCCATGCGCCCCTGTTCGGTATAACTGTAGCTTTAAAAAGATCCTTACCCGTTTTATCCTTTTCAAAGGAATAATACACGCCCGGAGAACGTACAAGCTGTGAAACAATAACACGCTCCGCGCCGTTTATTATAAACGTGCCGCTTTCAGTCATAAGAGGGAAATCTCCCATATAGATTTCGCTTTCCTTGACATCTCCCGTTTCCTTGTTCCAGAGAGTTGCTGTAACTCTCAGAGGAGCGGCATAAGTAACGTCGCGTTCCTTGCATTCTGCAATGGTATACTTAGGCGTATCGTCAATCTTATAATCAACAAAATTCAGGACGAGATTACCGTTATAATCGGTTATTGCGGACATATCGCTTAAAACGTCCTTTAAACCTTCATCCTTGAACCACTGATATGAATTTTTCTGTACCTCGATAAGATTAGGTATCTGAAGCGCCTCGTTTATTTTTCCAAAGCTCATTCTGACATTCTTACCAAGCTGTACTGGCTTGACATTCACCATAGGCGGAACCTCCTTGATTTATTAACGGCTTTAATTTCTATATGCCTAAACTGATTTTTTTCATAAAGCTCTTGACAGAACATAAAAATTTATGTTATACTATTCAGCCAAGAAATATAATCAGTCATACTGATACATTTTATTATTATACAACTCTTTTTTGGCTTTGTCAAGTAGCAAATATAATAAAATAATCCGCTTTAATTTATTTACCTTTTTTAGCGAGATTCATTGACATCTATTGGTTAATATGTTATTCTATATAAAGAGGGGGGTAATAATAATGAAATTTTATAAATTAGTAAGTGTATGTACGGCATTAATATTATCTTGCAGTTCAACAATATTTAATTTTAAGGCTGACGCTAACGCAAGAATTATTCATCCGATTTCTTTTGCCAATCGACTACAGGTAAACATGAGCAATTGTAAGGCTTACTACTCACCAACATATGCAAATTCATATGGCGAAAAAACAATGCGCGCTGCAAATGCTTGGGCTAGCCATAAAAACCTTGCTTTTACTATGCGTTGGAGTAGAGTTTTATCTTCATCAGGAGCCACAGTTCAATGCAGTTTTTATCGAAACGCCAATGATAACGCTATAGCCAAAACCACATTTTTTTACAATTCTATTTCCACATATCCTACTTCATCAGATTGGAATATGTGTAAAATTCAACTTAACCTTGCTTATGACGTTCAAACTGATACTATAACGCATGAATTTGGTCATGTTTTCGGATTAGACGAAAATAACGATACCCCGTCATCTATTATGTGTCAAAAAGGTTATGGCAGAACAGCGACATACCCATCAGATACGGACATTATAATGTTAAATGGATTATATCCTAATGCTTAAGGGGGCTATTTTTATGAATATCAAAAAAAGGCTTATCATCTCTTCAATCATATGTTCCTTATTAATTTTAGCGTCGGGCTGCGGAGATAATCAGACGACAGACAATAACACGTCTAAAGCCGAAGTCTTAACGGAGCATAATGTCGTAAGCTTCGCCAAAACAGAAGCAGATATTGCAAAATGCGCTTATACGCTTGAAGAACTTTATAACGCTTCCGATTTTGTTGCTGAAGTTAAAATAACAGATACGTCTTCGTTTATTTGGCCGGACACAGATATGATCTATACAAATTTAACTCCGGAAATCATAAACATTTACAAGGGTTCATTTAATAACGAATTGTTAACCGTAAGCGGAGGATATATGAATTACAAAAAATATGCTAATTCTCCAGAAATAATCAAAGAATTCGGACACGCTCTTGATACTTCCGAATATTCTGAAAAAGAACTTGAAACCGCTGAGATTTACTATGATTTGTACGGCAATTATATTCCTGAGATTGGAGATAAATTAATCTTCTTTGGCATTAGGGATAGAAATAATGAAACTGAAAATTATTATGTTACTTATTCCAATCAAGGCATTTTTTTATGTGATAACAATGGTACCATTTCAAACCAAGCTCTCCTTGTGGACGATAACGGATTTACCGAACCTTTGGCCAAAGATTTAACGAAGTTATTTAATAATACAGAAAAGCATAAACAAAAAAATATGTTGAATGAAACGTCAACCGTTCTAAATATACCTAAAAGTGAATTTATTAACGAAATAAACAGTATGGAATAAAAATAAATCGGCATTTAATGCCGATTATTTTTTCTGTAGTATACTATGTTATTATTTACATCAACTGCTTGGAAATTTCAATTGCGTCGTAAAGGTCGCATACTCCGTCGCTGTTTATATCGCCTACCGACTGCTGACCTTCTGTCAATTCAAACTTATTAATCAAATGACCTCCTATCCAGATAACGTCATATAAATCTACCGTTTCATCAAGGTTAACATCGCCTGTTAAAACTTGCTTTTTATCGGTTGAAATCGAAATCGGATTACAGAGGCGATTATTATACAGAGGAATAATCTGATTGACGCACTGTCTTATTTTAATAAATGTAAGTATATTTTCATCGCTCACAGCAACATTATTATATTCAGGAAATGTTATGCTTAAAAGATAATCATAATAAATCGCACCGTCTGTAACTGAAACGTTAATCGGGGAAATTATTTCATATTCTAACGAATCTTCCAATAATTCATGTAAATTTTGTTCAGTTTCATTAGCTCTGTATTCATCCTCTCTTAGTACAGAACAGCCAAATCTTGCTTCCACAGTATATACCATAGAAATTTCATTTTCAAGCATTTCCTCATAATTTTCTAAATCCGGATCATATCCTGCCTGAAACTTTTCTATTGTATTCTCCTTTTCATCTTCATAGAACTGTTTCTGTTCGTTAAAAGACGCTTCCGCCTCCGGAAATTCTTCAAAATATTCTTCCTTACTCATTTCAAGCAGCTCTTTTAAAGTATACATTTTTTCATTGTATTCTTCCGCTGCTACGGAAGAAAATCCAATAACTGATACGGACATTAAAGCTGCAACTAAAATTAACGATAAAGCTTTAATCGTATTCATATATATCTCCTCCTTAAAGTAAGTTCATATTTATTCCAACAACATCTGCAATATCCACACTTCCGTCATTATTATAGTCTGCCAGCTCATATTGAATCGCATGAATAGAGTTCAGATAAATATTAAAGAAATAAATAACTTTTAACTTATGATATTATTTTCCTAACATTATTATACACCATTAACAATATAATTTATATAGTTAGATCGTATTAATCTTTAACAAATCATGAACATTTTGTAAATTTTTTATGAACTGATTTACCTGTTATCCACATTTTCGGGGTACATATCATGATTAAACAGTCTGTTTTCCGCAAGACGTTCCCATTTAGTTCCCGGCCTGCCGTAGTTGCAGTAGGGATCAATTGAAATACCGCCTCTCGGCGTAAACTTCCCCCAAACCTCAATATATTTTGGATTCATTAGTCTAATCAGATCCTTCATGATTTTATTCATGCAGTCCTCGTGAAAATCACCATGGTTACGGTAACTGAAAAGATAAAGCTTTAGCGATTTGCTCTCAACCATTTTTACATCGGGAATGTAAGAAATATAAACTGACGCAAAATCCGGCTGTCCGGTTATTGGACAAAGACTTGTAAATTCAGGACAATTGAATTTTACAAAATAATCGTTTTCCTTATGCTTGTTTTCAAAGGTTTCCAGCATTTCCGGAGCATAATTATCCGGATATACAGTTTTCTGATTTCCAAGAAGGGTAAGCTCCTCTTTTTCTCTTTTTTCCATTTTTTTACCTTTCCGCAGGATCTTTAATACCGTTTAATTTGAACGCCTTTGCTCTGTCAATACAAGTTCCGCATTTTCCGCATGGCCTGTCCCCTCCCTCATAGCAGCTCCAGGTAAGCTCATAGGGTACGTCAAGGCTGAGCCCGAGCTTTACAACCTCAGCTTTCGACATTCCGACAAAGGGCGCGCTTATCTCAAGCCGTCGGCCGCTTCCTTCATAAATTGCAGTATTCATAGCATTATTAAACGCTTCAGAGCAATCAGGATATGCGTTTCCGGCCGAATCGTCCGCATGGGCGCCGTAATAAATTATACCGCATTTTTTGGATAGCGCAATACTTGCCGCAGAAGCCAGAAACAATCCGTTTCTGAAGGGAACATAAGTTGAAACAGTAGAGCCGTTTGTCTTTTTTAACTGCTCAGAATATGATTCATGCGGAATATTTTGTTCTGAATTTTTTAATAGCGAACAATCGGAATACTGAAAAATCAAAGACAAATCAAGCTCAATTCTTTCCGTTCCATAATATTTCGTTATAGCTGCGGCTGCTTCTATTTCCTTTATATGCTTCTGACCATAGGATACAGAAAGAGCCGTAACATTATCAGCCCCGTATTTTTTTACGGCAAGGCCCAGACAGGTCGTACTGTCGACTCCTCCGCTGAATAAAACTAGTGCTTTCATAAAAATTCTCCTTTATTTCAATTGAAGAAGAAACCTTTTCTGTAATTGCAGATCGGTCTTAAATCTTCCCCTGAAGGCAGTATATGAAGAAGAAGAGGAACAATTTTTAATCCCTCTTGCCGTCATGCACGAATGCTTTCCCTCTATGAAAACCGCAATATCCTCAGAGCATGACGCCAACGACATTATCTCAGCTATATCTGACCCCAAACGTTCCTGGAGCTGAAGCCTTTTTGCCGCCATATCTGCAATTCTTGCAGCCTTGGAAAGTCCTATTACCTTTCCGTTCGGTATATAGGCAATTGAAACCTTCATATCATACATAAGCGCCATATGATGCTCGCAGAATGAAAATACCTCAATATCCCTTATTAACACCATATCGCTTTCTCCGCAGGCATAGTCGTCTTCAAAGGTTTTGCTGAACATCTCCGCTATCTGAGAATTTGTATAATTCATACCCTCAAAGATTTCCTCATACATTCTCGCAACCCTGTCGGGCGTTTCCTTTAAGCCCTCGCGTTCGGGATCGTCTCCCAAAGCTTTAAGTAAACCTTTGATATGATATTTTACCGCTTCTTTGTCTATCGCCATATTCAAACTCCCCTCATTCCGGCCGGCCAGATGAATTTATGAAGCTGTAGCTGAAAATTAACGCCGTTCATCTTGTGCTTGAGCATATATCCGACAATCTCCTTAGGATCTATTCTGCCGAACACAGGACTCAGATAAACCGCACACCTTTTATCCAGTCGGTATTTTTCAATGATGTTCCTCGCCGTCTCAAGATCAAGACTGCTGCCACATACAAATTTAACGGTATCACTTTCTGTCAGATAGTCGTAGTTGTCCAAATTCATAAAGCCCTCCATACCGCTCGACGGCAGCTTATAGTCAAGTGTAAACGACGGCGGAAGTTCCATATTTCTGTATAAAGATATATCGGCAGAGCCGTTAGTCTCTATTTCAACGCTAAGACCGTTTTTGCATAGCATATCTATAAGATTATAAATATCCGGCTGTATCAGAGGCTCGCCTCCGGTGAGAGTTACGTTATTTATACGGGAGGATATAATATACTCCAATATATCCTGCGCGGACATTGGCTTCGCGGGCCAATCGTCAGAATTTGCCCATAGCGTGTCGCAGTAAGAGCAGCAAAGGTTACATCCCCTAAAGCGTATAAAGACAGCCGGCTGTCCCGCTTTTCTTCCCTCGCCGTTTATGCTGACAAACCTTTCGGCAATATTATATGCCAAGCCTAACCCTCCTCATACATAGCGCAGTTATTCGGGGTTTCATATACGGTAACATTATGCGGTCTGAATCCGCGCTCTTTGATTATCATAAAGAAATGTCTTGCAAGATTTTCCGCTGTCGGACGGAACGGCAGTTCAACAAGCCTGAACCCGTCTCTTTTAAGGCATTCCATAGTATCGTTTTTTAATGTGTTCTTTTCATATATCAACGAATGGTCATAATGCTCCGCAATAACGCTCAACGCTCTTTTAAGCTCTGAAAAGTCCATGATCATTCCTTTATTCTGACCGTTTCTCTGCAAGAAGGCATTTTTAACCGTTACTTCTACTTTCCACCTGTGTCCGTGAATATTGCTGCATTTCCCTTCATATCCGTATAAAAAATGTGCGCTGTCAAAAGAAAATTCTGATTTTAAAAAGTACATTATATCTCCTCCGAAAATTAAAAGGATACAGAATCGACATCTGTATCCTTGAATTTCAAGTTTATGATGTCCTGGTTTTGTTTAAGGACAGGATGGCACAATCGAACTGTCCATATAAAATTTTATGCAAGCGGTATTGTTTTAAGTGAAATTATATTATAATAATCCTGCGTTTTTTTAAGTGTTACCATTACCCTTTTTTCAGGATCCGCTTTTCCACTGTTCCACGGCGGCGTAGATTTATAGCAGTCCGCATAAACGGTATAGGTATCGTCTGTTTCAGCAATGTCTGTAACCTTCGGATAATAAGAATATAAATCTGTATCCTTTGGAATTATATACTGCTTTTTCTTTTTATCATATGATATAATAATATCACCAATACCGGAATCAGAATGATCAAGCTTCATATCCTCTCCGAACAGCTTTTCAACAATATAAGTCATTTGATCCTGAGGAAACAAAATATCTCCCGTTTCCTGATCCTCAAATACAGATTTTTTCCCGTTTATAACAAGCTCCCATACCGCAATATTAATAAGCTCCTCATTACCTAAATCTGAAACGCTTTCAAAATCCTTTGTTTCGGTAACAATCAGCGGATAGATAACCGATTCAAATTCCGTTTTCTGCATATCGGCAGCTCCCGAGCCGGAAGATTCGCTGAATTTATTTATACCTGTACTAACAGTATTTATAATTCCCGTAACGGCAAATGCTCCAAATACAGCAAGAACAAGTATCTTTAATATTATTTTAACAAGCTCCGAGGCTCTGAATTTAGGAATATCGCCTTTATCTCCGTCATTTTCAGAATCCATAAAACTATTAAAGTCGCCGTTGTCTATAATTCCGTCGTCTTCGCCGCCTGTATCCTCAAATCCGCCGTCCTCATAATCGTCATAATCGTCATATTTATGCGGAGCATAAAAGCTGTCCTCTGATTTTGATTCATTATCCCTTCGTACTGAAGCCTCATATTCATAACGTTCCTGCTGTTCAGTCTTAGCCGGCCTGATTTCAGTTCGGCGGCTTTCCGATATGCCTGAGCTTGGCCGATTTATATCGCTATGAGACGTATTCTGTCTGCCGTCAGAAGAAAACTCACGCAGCAGTTCGTCTATTATAGCGTCTGTTTCACTTTTTTCCCTCATAGGCGTATATTTCCATTTACTCCTTTTTTCACGGACAGCAGCGTCTACTTCATCAAGTATATCCATAGAAACCCTCCCATATTTTAAGAAAAGCCGATATACGGCAAGCTGTTATTCAATTTTTGTTTAAGCCGGCGCTGTTATTCAAATTGTTTTTACATACATAGATATTCTATCTTATCTGACCGCTGCCGTTAATAAGATATTTAACGGTTGTAAGCTCGCGCAGTCCCATTGGACCCCTTGCATGAAGCTTCTGTGTTGAAATGCCGATCTCGGCTCCGAATCCGAATTCTCCGCCGTCTGTAAAGCGTGTCGACGCATTGACATAAACAGCTGCCGCGTCTACCATACGCTGAAACCTCTCTGCATTTTCAAGACTTTTTGTAACAATCGCTTCAGAATGCTTTGTCCCGTATTTTGCTATATGATCTATCGCCTCGTCAATTGAATCAACAACCTTGACAGAAATAATATAATCGAGAAATTCCGTACCGTAATCACTTTCCGACGCCGCTATGACGCAGTCCCCGAGAATTTCGGCCGTTCTCTCGCATCCCCTTATTTCAACATTATGCCCGTCAAGCCTTTCTTTTATAACCGGAAGAGCCTTTTTCGCTATATCCTTATGAATAAGCAGTCCCTCCACTGCATTGCATACGGACGGACGCTGAGTCTTTCCGTTTTCAACAATATCGGCAGCCATTTCAATATCTGCGGAGTCGTCAACATAAACGTGACAGTTACCTGTACCGGTTTCAATCACCGGAACAGTAGCCTGACTGATAACTGCATGAATAAGACCGGCTCCGCCTCTTGGAATAAGAACGTCAAGATATCCGTTCATTTTCATAAGCTGAGAAGCCGTTTCCCTTGACGTGTCCTCAATAAGCTGAATAACGTCCTCCGGAAGTCCGGCAGCTTTTACAGCTCCGCGCATTACTTCCGCAAGACACTTATTAGAATTTATCGCTTCCTTGCCGCCTCTTAAAATAACGGCATTCCCAGCCTTTAAACAAAGGGTGGCTGCGTCTACTGTAACGTTGGGGCGGGATTCAAAAATAATTCCGATAACGCCCAGCGGCACTCTGGTCTTAGATATTTTCAGCCCGTTCGGCCTTACAAAGCCGCAGTCGACAGAGCCGATTACGTCCTCAGCCTCAGCAAGCTTCAAAACCGCGTCTGCAATACCTTTTATTCTGCTCTCATTAAGCAGTAGTCTGTCCTGCATTGCTTCAGACATATTATTTTTAACGGCGTTCTCAAGATCCAGCTTATTATTTTCAATAATAAGCTGAGTATTGGATATCAAAGCGTCCGCTATTAAAACCAAAGCCGCGTTTTTTATATCAGTCTGTGCAGAAGCTATAAAAGGCTCCGCACATTTCGCTTTCTTTCCGAGCGTTTCAATATAATTCATTCTAATCGCCTCCGTTTTTTCTGCTATCAGAGATAAAAACAGTCCCGCTTGGATTGTTTTCAAACAAATCATATAATTTATCAGGATTATTCCCGTTCATTATTATCATATCAATACCGGCATTGTTTGCTATCCTGGCCGCGTTTATTTTCGTAATCATTCCTCCGGTGCCGAACATACTTCCCGCTCCGCCGGCCGCTCCCTCGATATGATCGTCTATTCGGGTTACCACAGGTATCAGTTTTGCGTCGGGGTTCTTGTGAGGGTCACTGTCATAAAGACCGTCTATATCTGACAATATTATGAGAAGATCGGCATTTGCAGTTTCCGCTACAATAGCCGAAAGCGAATCGTTCTCACCTATTTCAAGCTCCAGCTCGTCTATTGCGACAGTATCGTTTTCGTTGACTATTGGTATAATCTTCATGGAAATAAGCTTTTCAAAAGCATTTTCTACATTCCTGCGTCGTTCTGTTTCAATAATAGTTTTTGTTACCAGTATCTGCGCAACGGTTATCCCATAATTATCAAACAGATCGTCGTAAAGATACATAAGCTCGCATTGTCCTACTGCCGCCGCCGCCTGTTTGGTCGGAGTATCGGTAGGTTTTTCCTGTAAGCCGAGCTTTCCTACGCCAAGTCCGACCGATCCGGAGGATACTATTATAAGCTCTTTTCCAGAATTCTGCAAATCCGCCATTACTCTGACAAGATTAGTCATTCTTCTAATATTCAGTCTGCCCGTTCTGTGCGTCAGGGTGGACGTTCCAAGCTTTATTACAATACGTTTTTTTTTCGATATATCCAGCATTTTTCAGACGCCGTAAATGGCGCTTGCTCCTTTCAGTTGACTTTATTCCGAGGCTTTCCGTCCAAGTAAGCCTTTATATTAGAACGTACAATATCAATCAGGCGCAGTCTTGTTTCAAGAGACGCCCATGCGGTATGGGGAGTAATAATACAGTTTTTTGCGTCTTTCAGAGGCGTATTCTCAGACATGGGCTCATCGCATAGCACATCCAGAGAGGCTGCCGCAATTCTGCCGCTGTTTAATGCGTCTGCAAGATCCTGTTCGTTAACAATTGCGCCCCGTGCGGTATTGACAAATACCGCGCTGCTTTTCATAAGCGATAAAGCGTCGGAATTAATCATACCTAAGGTTTTATCGGTAAGCGGACAGTGTATAGTCAGCACGTCCGCTCTTGAAAGAGCCTCTTCAAAGGATACGTTTTCATATGGACAGTTTAAAGGATTCGATCTTGTATTTACCAAAACGTTCATCCCAAAAGCCGCGCCGATACCGGCGACCTTTCTTCCTATACTGCCAAAGCCTATTACCGACAATGTTTTCCCGGCAATTTCCTGAGTTCTAATAGGAAATTTTGAAAATGTTTTAGAGGATATCCAACCTCCGCCTTTAACAAATTCATTATACTCCGATATTCTGCTGAAATGCTCTAAAATGTGCGCAAACGTATGCTGCGCGACAGCGTCGGCTGAATATTCTCCCGCATTACAGACCGTTATTCCCTTTTCAGACGCAGCCTTTAAATCAATATTATTAAAGCCCGTTGCAAAAAGACCGATATATTTTATATTAGGACATTTATTTATTACGTCCTGCGTTATCATTACCTTATTGCATAAAACCATATCCGAATCCGCTATGTATTCAGCAGCCTTTGCGTTATCGGTAATCGGATAACAACGCACTTCTCCGAATTCCCGGAAAACGCTATAATCTATGTCACCGGAGGTTACGGTAGTCCAGTCAAGAATACAGATTTTCATTTTAGATATCCTTTTTGTCTTCTGTAGCGTTTTCAGAGGAAATCTCAGCTTCAAGCTCTCTTCTTCTTTTTTTCTCGGAAATTGCCGCAACAAGAGCGATGATTAGCAAGCCGAATTCAAGTATGCCTATTCCATAAAACCAAAGCTTTGTATCCTTTAAATATATAAGCATAGTCATAGCGACCGCAACAGCCATTACCAACTGATATTTATATCTTACTCTTATAAACTGGATAAGGAAAAAAACAAAAGCTACCACTGCAAATATTAGGTGAGCTGAAAACGGCAGCGGGAAAATATTACCATTCATTATCTTATCTCCATTCCGCCGGCTTAAAAGACGGCTCTGACTTAAAAGCATTTATTTTCTATTGTATCATAGAATTACAATAATTTCAAGTGCTCATTTGCATAAATCAGGATATGAAAGAAAAATTATCATAATATACACAAACCAGTAAATAGCAAGAACAATTGCACTATTTTAATTTATTATCACAGAAAACAGAAAATCCCGAAAATCGCTGCAAAATTTTCGAGATCCATCATTTTATTCCACCTGGCAGATTCAGGTATAAGAGGGCGTATTTAGGGTGATTTCACAGGTAAAATATTCGTAAATATGTTAATGCTTATCCATTTTTGGGACAACTTGTTTTCTTAGTATCAAAATTGTACCACAAAAGTCAAGAAATTATTAGAGTTTCAAACCCTAAACTGTCATTATAAAAGCTTCCCTCAAATTGAGAGAACGGCGGCTCCGCACACATGGGAAATCAATCGCACGGCGGAACGTAATTGGACAACCGCACCCGCCCAAAATCAGAAGGGGCATGGAGCAAAACCAGACGATCAACGGCGGCGCAAATCGTGCGCCGTTCATCTCGACCATTGACGTCCACGGCAGATATTGCTTCTGTTTTATAAAGTATAAGTTTACGAATCTGACTTACTAAACGTACCTGTCATAAGAAATAATGCTTTGCAATTATAGCAACCCCCAAAACAATCAATACGGCAGGGACAAGAACATGTTGATATTTCACAATTTTCCTTTTGATATAGGGGCGGCGTATTAAGGCAAACCCAAGGTAACACCAAAAAGCGATCATAAAGATAAATACAATAATTGTAACTACAAAATCCATAAAAGAATATCCGCTAAACGCCGGAATATATACCCCGATATTGTCGGCGCCATTCGCCATTGTCAATAGAGCAACGCTTATAAGGCTTATTTGTGTGTTTTTCTGTTCTTCGTTTTCCTGCGCATACTGTTGATTATGATAGGTAATCCACGCACGAACGCCGAGGATCAGGGGAAAAACCCCCAAAAGTCCAATATACTTAGATGGAATAACCTGCGTCCCCAGTGCGCCTAATATGCTTAAGGCGGTTAAACAGCCAATACCTAAATACTGACCAATAATAATTTGTATGATACCTCTGCGATTTTGCGTTTGGGCATAAAGTATCATTAACACAAAAATATCATCAATATTAGTGCTTGCAAAAGAGGCAAACGCCGTTAAAAAGGTTGCTGCCATAAATTTATATCTCCCTTTTCAATAATTTCCTATAAAAAAACTTCGCCTATTCAACTCCCTGCTCCTCAATCGGCAGGGGTTAAGGGGGTTATTTTTGCGTCTTTTTCCTGCATAATAATATTATGAATCTCTGGCAAAGAACGCTTACGGACTATTATGAAAAAATAATGGAAAACTGATATTACTATGTCCTTCGGTTATGATCCTTGGCATACCCCGATTGCAAACACAAAATGGCGATTTTAAAAATCCATTACGGTCACTCCCACTCGACAAAACCTAATCAATTTTGTTTAGAAATTATTGTTTGTCGTGTATGTAGTTCTTTTGATTATTTGATATATCCATATTATCCTGCCTATATGAGCTAATGTTATCATTTTGTTATCGGCGTTGATAACACTCGCCCTGTAACTGCGGATAATAGCAATATGCTTCGACTCAAATTATAAGCGATTTTGCTTAGAAAATCAAGATATTAAAATCGTTTTCCGAAAACGCCTATAACGCAAACAGGGCATTTTCATAATCTTTAACATAGTATCTGATATTCTTCCTGCCTTTTTGGACAATCGTATGTCCTTCCGCTTCCAGCTTCTCTTTCTGTGCCTCAATGCCGCCGGGATATTTTGCGTTTAATTCTCCATTCGCCTTTAATGTACGCCAATAAGGTGTTTCATCTTCAGAACGCTGATAACTCGCCCACGCAACAATCGAAACAAATATTCCTGCTGTAATCGGCTCCGTAAAATCGGCTCCACTTCGTTTTGCAAAATAATCTCTGATAGTGCCTACTGTAAGCAACTTTCCATATGGCACAAGCTGCATTACTTTGTCATATTCAATCGGCGGTGCAAAATACATTTTATCTCCGCCATACTTTTCTATACTTTTTTCATCCGTAATCGTCTGAAATTTGGGCATATCCTTGCTATCGTGTAGCATTGCATTAAAATCTTTTTTTTCTTCATTTGCCATTGTCAGCACCTCCTGTACTCAAGTATAAGTCAAAGAAAAATCCTATGCAATGAGGCGGTTTCAAAATTTCTATGTAATTTCAACTTTATGATTTACCATCTAAAAGTGAAATCTTCATATTTTTGACATTGATAAGTGTTTCCTGCTTACATTTCGGGCAGTATAAAGGGAAATTTTTCAGTTCTGTATCTTCTCGTACCATTGTGTGTGTTTTCCCACCGCAAATAGGGCAATATATCCATTTATTCTTCATAGTTCGCTCCCGCTATTCAATCATTATTTCTTTCACAGAGATTTTTTTAATCTTTTCAGAGTAAATATACATTGTCATCTCATAAACAAAGATGAAAACAGCAAGCGAAATAAGCATAATGGGAAAGTCAAATTTATAAACGGGTACGCCCCCCATATCTTTAAATACGACATCCACCATAAGTCGAAGCAATCCATACTGATACACTGTGCCGATTACAAAGCCAATATAGGACATTGGTCTGTAACCGCCGAGAATTGCCCTGCAACACTCTTTTTGTGAATAACCAAACACCCTCATCATAGCAATCGTTTTTGTATTCCCGTTTATTACTGTAGTTATAGCGAGAAACAAGGTTGTAAACGCTAATACAAGTCCGATGACCAACATCATTACACCCATCATTTCACTTGACAAATCTTTCATACTGAAGGACATCTGCGTCATCGCAGAAAAACAAAAGGAAGCAAAAATGATGAAAAACACAAGTGTCTTTTTAGATTTCAAGGTATTCCTTTTCAAATCATCTATAAATGAAATTTCTTTGCTTGTTTCTATTCTATATCTTGGCGTTTTAGAAACCGCTTGCAGATTATCTTTTAGAAGCAGCAACACCGGCTTTTTCAATTTATGCCAAGCGTAGCAAATCGAAAGCACCGAAAAGCACACGGTCGGCAATACCACAAAATAAAGTAAAAGACTCGAATGAAAATTTATCGTTATCTCAGGAAGTATTTTATCTTCATTTTGCAAAGCATAAAACCACGGCATTATGAGAAATGCTCCGCCAAATCCAACCGCTGTTCCGATAAAAGCACTGATTCCGAATACCCAAAAGTTTTTTGCAATTTTAAGATTGGAATATCCTAACGCTTTCAGTATTCCAAGTTCTTTCTTGTGTGTATCAATATAATGCTTAATATAAAAAAACAGCATAATAACCGAAGTTAAAAGCAAACACCCACCACTTACGAGGCAAACAACTTTTGCGGTAGAAACCTGAGCATTATAAAAAACCATTGACAATTCAGATGTTATTTCATTTTCAATCAACTGAATATCAAAATAAAAATTCAAAAACATTGTACACACAAGTACGGCACAGCAGGCAATAATAGAAATGCCGATGAGTTTTGAAACATTTTTAATTCCAATCAGCATATTATCACCAACCAATCTCGTAAGCGGTTTTTTGTATTTTATTTGTATATATTTCAGTTACTTTCCCGCTGTTCATTTTTATAACGGTAGTTGCCATTTCTGCAATATTCAAATTGTGCGTTACCATTACAATTGTAAAGCCATATTTCTTTTGAAGTTTGCAGATATAATCAAGCACCTGTCGTCCTGTTTGCTCATCTAATGCACCTGTCGGCTCATCAAGGAACAACACCTTTGGCTTTTTCGCCAATGCTCTGGCAACGGAAACTCTCTGCTGTTCGCCGCCCGAAAGTTCGCTCGGATATTTATGTAGCTTTTCGCCAAGACCGACTGCTTCAATGATATTTCGATACGCTTTATTCCGTCCTAAATCAGCACCCATTTTTACATTTTTATCGACACTCATATTGGGCAGCAAATAATACTGCTGAAAAATGAAACCGACATTTTCTTTGCGGAATAAGGTCAATTCCTTATCAGAAAGCGTTGTAATATCCGTACCGTCATACAGCACTTTGCCGCTGTCAGGGTATTCAAGTCCCGAAACTACATTTAGAAAAGTTGACTTTCCTGAGCCTGATGCTCCTAAAATAACAGCAAAATCTCCGTCTTTTATCTTAAGGCTTATCCCTTTTAACACCTGAATTTTATTGTCGCTGTTTCCGTAAGACTTGATAATCTCTTTAACCTCAATCATCTATGCTTCCCGCCTTTATACTTTTTAGAATACTGATACAAACCTGTCGTATCATACTGCCGATTTCCTCATCAGTGAAACGGCACATATTAGTGGCACAGAGTGTGGCGATACCGTGTGTATATATCCATAGATGACGATACAGTATTTCGGCAGAAGACTTATCAATTCCATAACCACTCTGAATAGACCGTAAAATTTGCTCATAGCTGTCATCTATTAAGGGCAGCACACCCGTTAAATCAGGAATTTGCGGTTGCTCTGTCATAAAAAGAAGCTGAAACAGCTTTGGCTCATTGATTGAAAAAAGGATATATTCCATTCCAACGCCTTTAAATGCCAAGTCCTGCGACAATCCTTTGGAAATATATTCTCTATATTTTTGCTTAGCAGTTATAATGACCACCTGCTGTACTTCTTCCATATTTTGAAATACCGTAAAAATAGGACGAGCCGAACTCCCCAGTTTTGTTCCCAATGCTCTGGAAGTTAAGGCATCAAATCCGTCCTCTCGAACAATATTTATTGCGGCATCTATAATTTCTTCTCTTGAAAATTTTGCTTTTGGCGGCATATTGTTGTTCCTTTCTTTTCTAAATCGCTTGATTTACATCAACCGATTTAATTATAGTTATAATAAAATGAAAAGTCAATAGGCGGCAGAGATTTCTCCCTGCCGCTTTTGTCTTATGCAAAGATGATTTCCACCTCTACAATCTCTCTTGCACACGTCCGAATGTTATTCATTATCTGCACCCATTCTAAAGCGTTTTCTGCCTTTAACTGCTCTGTGATACCCTGCACCGTTTTCATCTGCTCTGCAAGTAGTTCAAAGCGTTCCTGTGCTTGCCTATCAATGTCTGCAAGATAGGAATTAAGCCTATTGCTTGTAAGTAGGTCGATGTATGTAATCCTGCGGTATTTTTTCAAATACCGCAAATGTTGCTGCCCCCAAACACCGATAACTGTTTCTTTTTCGGCGGGTAAGGTAAGGCAGGGGATAAAATAATCCCCTTGCCGTACATAAGTGCCACCCATTTCTTCAAAAATTGTCTTTGTCATTTTGTTTTCCTACCTTTCATTTTCTTTATTTTTAAAGCGTGTACCACGCTGTTTAGACAGCCTTGCCTGTTCTAACAGGCTGTCAATCTGCCGACTTCCAAAAGCTTTCCGTAACAGCTTATAGTCCTTAATTTCCTCCCGCAAGCGATTATTATCGGCTGTCAACTGCTTATTTTGTTCTTTTAGCCGTTCATTACTTCTATACAGACTTGCGTTTGCCTGATTAAGCCTTTGGTAATCATCAACCGCCTGAAAGCACCTTACCATAAGTGTTTTGACAAGAGATTTCAGCTTCTTAAATAACGGCTCGACTATTTTACTCTTGTAATTTTTTGCCGTCATAAAACCTTGTGGCTCTGGCAGTTGGTACTCAGGAGCGTTATCCAATGCTTCTTGCATTTGTGAGAGTGAAGCTGCCCCTTTATCAAAGTTTTTGATACGCTTTGATAGTACATCAAACTCCGTCTGTTTTTTCTCAATTTTACTTTCTAATCGCTGAATTTCAGCTGCTCGTTCCTGCTTTTTATAATCCAAAACAGATAAGTGCTTTTCGTGTGTGCCTTTCTGCTCCCACTCAATACCGTACCGTTCCATAACACAAGCAAGCTGCTCTTTTTCGGATTGTACCCATTGTGACCACTCCGTATTGCCACGGCTGCCGCCCTTAAATCCCTGTGCGGCAAGAGCCTGTTTCAGCGACACTCTTGTATCAAGACCACGCTTACTGCCTCTTGTAAACGGTACAAAATCAATGTGCAGATGTGGTGTTGCTTCGTCCAAATGCAGATGAGCAGAAAACACTTTAAGGTACGGATTTCTCTCTTGAAAGCCACGATAATACTCATCTAAAATCTGCCTTGCAAGTTGTCCGTTTTCGCTTTCCGCACTCATATTTTCCTTATCGCCTATCTGCAGAATCAATTCGTGGAATGGCTTTTCCTGCTTTGAGTTCCGTATCTTCTCATAATAATCATCAATGCGGCGATCTGCTCTTGTTTGCTTGTCGTTGTACCTTTCAAGTGCTTCATCAAATAGTTCGTGATAAACTTTTTTAATGTTCTCGTTACAGTAATCTATATTGAGGTGGGAACGGTCAGCGTTCACATTTTCCGCTTTGAATTTACGGCTGTTGTGATTGACCGAGCCTTTCCCGACCATTGCACTAATCGTCCGTTGGATAAAATCACTTCCTTTCCATTCCACCGCTTGCGGCGAGCCTTTGTTACTTTCTGCGAAAGTAACGCAAAAGCACTTTTGACAGGCAAGCCTATCAAAAATGCAACCTGCAAGCAGGTTTTGCGTTCTCCGAAGGGCAAAGAGCCGCCTTTGAAAAGGCACTCTCTGCACACTCCGCTAAACTTTCATATCGCTCACCACCCACCGAAAAAGAACATTGCAAGATTGCACTTGTTCCGCACCTTTGCAATGTTGCAACCTTAAAAGCTGTCTGCTTCTTTTTCTTCGGGAAGTTCCCAATACCATCCGCTGCCTTCCTTTGTTGACTTAACACCGAGAGATTTTTTCGCTTCATCAAGCACCCTTTTCGAGATGCCGATATTCTGTGCTTTCTTCAATATACTCTGTTGTGGATATTTTCCGTTTGACAGACAATCCATTATTAAATTCTCTGCCTGTTCGGATTTCTTTTCACGGCTGACACCGTTTAATAAATCGTCGATAGAAATATCATAATGACCTTTCCACACAAATCCTGTTTCTTTATTCAGTTCAAAGGCGATAGGCTTGCCTTCAGGTGCAAGAGAGGATTTTTCGTGTGCAACTACTCGTACTTCCTTGTTTTCCTTGAGCCTGCCGACAATGAGTACGCTTCGTGCCGTTGCTTGAAAGTCGATTGAGCCAAGACCTCTGTAATTTGCTTTGCCGCCCTGTACTTTATTTAAGTGACCGACAAGGATAACGGCACATCCGTGTTTTTCTGCTACTCGACCTAACTGTGAAAGAACATTGCGAACTTCGTTTGCTCTGTTCATATCAATTTGAGCACCGATATACGCTTGTACGGGGTCTAAAATAATTACCTTTGCACCCGTTTCAATAATTGCCTTCTCCACTCTTTCATCAAGCATTGAGAGAGCAGCTTCCGACTCGTCGATTACCTTGATTTGCGTACAATCGGCATTGCCTGCAAGCAGACGAGGCTTAATTGTATCGCTGAGTCCGTCCTCTGCGGTTTGGTAAATAATTTTTATCGGCTCACGCTCCGTATCATCACAAGGCAGCTTATCGCCCCTTGACAAGATAGACGCTAATTGTAAAATCATCATTGTTTTACCATCACCGGGGTCGCCGTGAATAATGGTTATCTTTCCGTAAGGGATATATGGATACCAAAGCCATTCGACTTCGGTAACAGATATTTCGTCCATATTCAGAATTTTAAGTTCAGCCATTATAACCACCGCCTTTTTCGCTGAAAGTATTGAAGTTCACGGTTTTATCGGTTATACTATTGTCAGTACATTTAGAAAGTGACTGCTCCGTATCTGTTGCCGCAGATACATTCGGAGTGGTCATTTCTTTTTTATTCTCCATTCTCCCCATCTCCTTTCATTCCTCCGAGGATAACGGCAATCAATTCAATTATATTCAGCAATTCCTCATCTACACCGTTTCCTGCTTCAATCCTTTGTAGCTCTGCAATGACGGCTGCAAGTTCCTGTTTCAGAGCCTTATATACTCTCGGATTCCCCTGTACTACCACATCTTGATTTAAACAGCGGCGATAACAGTATTCCTGCTTCGGCAATCCTGATAATGCTACCGCTTTGTTAATGAGTTCATTTTCTTCGGGCGATACCCGAAACCCTACTGTGATATTTCTCCATCTGTTTTTACCATCTCTGTTTTTCGCTGACATTTTAAAAATCTCCTTTCCCCAAGTCATCTAATTTATTTGCCATTTCCGTCTGCTTTGACGGAAATAAGTGAGCGTACTGATAAGTGATTTCAATACTTTCGTGTCCGACACGGTCTGCTATCGCCACCGCAGAAAATCCCATATCAATCAGCAAACTAATGTGACTATGCCTCAAATCGTGAATGCGAATACGCTTCACGCCTGCGGCTTTTGCCCCTCTATCCATCTCGTGATGAAGATAACTTTTCGTTACTGTAAAGATACGGTCTTTCTTTTTCAAGCCGTAGAGCATACCGAGATATTCCTGCATTTCCTCACAGAGAAATTTCGGCATTTTAATCGTGCGATTGCTCTTTTTTGTTTTCGGCGTGGTAATCACATCTTCGCCGTGTAAACGCTGATAAGATTTGTTAATTGTAACCGTTTCCTTATCAAAGTTGAAATCGGCGGCGGTCAGAGCCAATAACTCACCCTCACGAATGCCGCACCAGTAGAGCATTTCAAAAGCATAAAAGGAAACAGGCTTATCCATCATCTCAAAGGCAAACTTTTTATATTCTTCTTTTGTCCAGAATTTCATTTCCTTGTGTTCCTCACTCCCCATATTTCCCACTTTTGCCGCAGGATTGGAACGCAGCTCATAATAGCGTACAGCGTGATTAAAAATAGCTGATAATTGATTATGCAGCGTTTTCAGATAGGTCTGAGAGTACGGCTTTTTCTTCTCGTCACGATAGGCAAGCATTTCATTCTGCCAAGTGATAATCTCCTTTGTGGAAATCTCGCTGATTTTCAACTTACCGAAAAAGGGCAGTATCTTCGTGCGAATGATATGCTCCTTTGTCAGCCAAGTGTTTTCTTTCAGACGATTTTTCACATCCTTGATATACAGTTCTGTAAAGGCTTCAAAACTCATATCAAGGTCGGAAGAAGTTTGCAACTGAAACATTCGCTCCCATTCCTGTGCTTCTTTCTTTGTGGCAAATCCACGCTTGCATTTCTGCTTGCGTTCGCCTTTCCAATTCACATAGCGAGCCATCACATACCAAGTGCCGTTGTCCTCATTTTTGAATACTGGCATTATTTACTCTCCTTTCCTGCTCCGTAGAGCCTTTCATAAAAATACTGGCGGTTTACACGCCCTGCAATCGTAACAAAACCCTTTGCTTTCAATTCCTCATTTAATTGTCGAATAAGTTTGTAAGCATAAGGCTTTGATACATCAAGCTCCCGTGCTACATCATCTGCACGGATAAATCTGTTTTCCATACAATCCTCCTTTCTTTTTACTAAGCATAATAGTTTAATTTTGTATTCTGATTATACTAAGCATTTTTGTTTGTGTCAAGTGGTTGCAAAGAAAATATTAAACTTTTTTGTTTCATTTTCTATTGACTTTCCCTAAACATATCTGCTATACTGAATGCAGAATGAAATTGCATTCAGTACAAGGTTTTGTCAAGCAGGAAAGGGTGGAGATTTTCAAAGAAAATACTACCCGATGCTTGACAAGTTCTTATACTATTTGCAGATACATAAACAAGGAGTGAAACATTATGGCTATCGGCGAAAGAATACATTTTTTCAGACTTATGCGTGGAATGACACAGAAGTATCTCGGTACGGCTGTCGGCTTCCCTGAAAGAAGTGCTGATGTTCGTTTAGCACAGTATGAAACGGGAACACGGAAACCAAAGGCAGAGCTTACTTCCGCATTAGCACAGGCTCTCAATGTTGCACCGCAGGCTCTTGATGTTCCTGACATTGACAACTACATCGGACTTATGCACACCTTATTTACCCTTGAGGATATTTACGGTCTGACTGTTAGCGAAACAGACGGTGAAGTCTGTCTGAAAGTCAACAAGGATAAAGGCAAGGACGCTGCCGAATTGCTGAAAATGCTCTATGCTTGGAAAGAGCAGGCGGACAAGTTAAACGCCGAAGAAATCGACAGAGAACAGTACGACCAATGGCGTTACCACTACCCGAAGTACGACACCACACAGCTTTGGGCGAAAGTACCCTCACAGGAACTTAGTGACGCACTTGCTGAAACATTTAAAAACCACCTAAAAGATAAATAATCCTAAAACACTAACTAAAAAGGAGAACAAGTATGACACCTGCTGAATGGCATTCAACACTTTTTCAATGCATAGGAATTGTAGTCAGTTTCTTAGCATTAGTAGCATCTATAATTGCGGTCATTTTGACTTACAAAAATTTATCCGAAATGAAAAAACAGCTAAATGAGCAGCAAAAACAATATTTCGAGCAAAATCGTGGTAATCTCATATTTTATGTTCAAAAAAGTGTAACGAGTATAACCCATGACTTAATTATCAAAAACTTTGGTAATTCCCCTGCAAAACTTTTGTCATTAAAAATCACCCCCGATTTAGATTGGAAAAAAGCTGGTCAATCTGACATAGATGATTTTAACATCTCCAAACTAAACAACATTTTTCTTGCCCCACAACAACATATTGGAACTGTCTTTGATTTTTCAAACTTCAATGAAACTGAGTTGGATATTGAAATATGTTACTCTACTTGCAACCAAACCTTTACTGAACAATATAAAGTAGATTTAAACTATCTCCATAAAATTTTAAGCCTTGAACCCCAAATCAAAGATGAGTTATCTGCTCTAAAACAAATAAATAAATCATTAACCTCTCTTTCCGATAAATTTATCTAAGCACGACAAAACGCCCTTAGCCGTGTTCCCCACAGCTAAGGGCGTTCTAATATGGATTGTTATATCTAAAAGCCATTTCTTATCATTCTCTTACCCACAAACCACTGGATAGCGAGAATAATCGCTCTGATATAACTGTTATCAAATTGTTATCAAAAGACTTCTTCAAGTGCCGCAAACCCGCATAAATACTGGGTTTTTACGGTGTTTCATTTTACTCCCACTCAATAGTAGCAGGCGGCTTTGTAGTTATATCATAAACAATACGATTTACATTTTTAACTTCGTTAACTATTCTTGAAGCTGCAATTTCTAAAACCTCATAAGGAATCTTCGCAAAATCAGCGGTCATAAAATCTGTCGTTGTAACGCCTCTCAGCGCAACTGTATAATCATAGGTACGGCTGTCTCCCATTACGCCAACAGAACGCATATTAGTAAGAACTGCAAAATACTGATGTATACTGCGTTCAAGACCGGCTTTTGCAATTTCTTCACGGAATATATAATCCGCATCCTTGAGGATTTCAAGCTTATCGTCAGTAATATCGCCGATAATCCTGATTGCAAGTCCCGGTCCCGGAAACGGCTGACGCCAAACTAAAACCTCTGAAAGTCCAAGCTCGATACCGAGCTGACGTACCTCGTCCTTAAACAGCATTCTAAGAGGCTCTATTATTTCCTTGAAATCAACGTAATCCGGCAGTCCTCCCACATTATGATGGGATTTGATAACCGCGGCATCTCCTGCTCCGCTTTCTATAACATCCGGATAAATAGTTCCCTGAACAAGGTAATCTACCTTTCCGATTTTTTTTGCTTCCTGCTCAAAAACACGTATAAATTCTTCTCCGATTGTCTTTCGCTTTGTTTCAGGATCCGAAACTCCGCGTAATTTAGACATAAACTGCTCCTTGGCGTTAACTCTTATAAAATTCATACCGCTGTCTTCAAATGCGGCTTCAACCTCGTCTCCTTCATTTTTACGCATAAATCCATGATCAACAAAAATGCATGTAAGCTGATTTCCGACAGCCTTTGCAAGCAGGGCGGCGGCTACGGAGCTATCAACTCCTCCGGATAAAGCCAGCAGCACCTTACCGTTTCCTACCTTCTCACGAATCTGTGCAATAGCAGTCTTAGCATAATTTTTCATGCTCCAGTCGCCGCGGCAGCCGCACACATTTTTTAAAAAGCCGTCTATCATTTCAAGACCGAAATCGGTATGATTGACCTCCGGATGAAACTGAACGGCATACAGCTTTTTTTCATTGTTTTCCATAGCCGCCGCAGGACAGTCGGCTGTATGCGCCGTAATTTTAAACCCCTCCGGAATCTCAGATATGTAATCAGTATGACTCATCCATGAAATACCCTTGTCCGGAAGTTCGCCTATATCGCCGAAAATACGGCTTGATTTATCATAAAAGGTTTCCGTTTTTCCATATTCCGACGTAACGCACGCTGTAACCCTGCCGCCCAGCGCAACAGCCATCAGCTGACAGCCGTAACAAATTCCCAGAATAGGTATTCCCAGTTCAAAGATTTCCTTTGTTATATGAGGGGACTTTTCATCATAAACGCTGTTTGGTCCCCCTGTAAAAATAATACCCACAGGATTTAAAGCCTTAATTTCTTCAATGGAGGTCTTATAGCTTTTTACTTCACAATAAACCCCGCATTCACGGACTCTTCTTGCAATAAGCTGATTATACTGTCCTCCGAAATCAAGTATCAAGCAAAACTGATGTTCCATATATTAGCTCCTATCATGTTTTAATCGCCTTTGGCAGATTTTAAAATCTGTCTGCCTAATCGGATATTTTTTAAATCAGAAAGAAACTGCCGCTGTAAGCTTTTCTGGCAGCTCTGAAATTTAATTATATATATTATGCCATTAATCCGGTAAAATTTCAACTGTTTTCAGCATAAATCCTTAATAATTTCTCCGGCAATTATCAAGCCGGCACAGGACGGCACAAAAGACACGCTGCCGATCGTCTTTCTTTTATAAGCAACCTCCGTGCTTTCTGTTTTATGAGCGCATGGCTGTTCAGTAGAATAAACTACCTTAAGATTTTTTACATTTCTTTTTTTCAGCTCATATCGCATAACCTTTGCAAGCGGACATACCCGTGTTTCATAAATATCGGTTACGGTAAGCCTTAAAGGATCAAGCTTATTGCCTGTACCCATAGAGGATATTATGGGAATTCCAAGCCTGTATGCGTTTTCAATCAGCGCAAGCTTTGAAGAGACCGTATCTATAGCGTCGGCGATATAATCGAATTCCGTTAATTCAACCTCGCCGCCTGTATAAAAGCAATCGACAGCATAAACCTCCGAATTTGGGTTTATGTCCAATATCCTTTTTTTCGCGGCGTCTGTTTTTTTCATTCCTATTGTCGAATGAAGCGCGATAATCTGACGATTAAGGTTGGTTAATACAACCTCGTCGTTATCAATAAGGGTAAGCTTTCCAACGCCGCACCTTGCAAGTCCCTCCGCGATATAAGAGCCTACTCCTCCTATTCCGAAAACAGCCACATGAGAATTTCTAAGCTTATTCATGCTTTCTTCCCCCAAAAGCAGCTCTGTTCTGGAAAACTCATTGAACACGCCAGTCACCTCTATCCGTTACAATATTGTATCCGGCGGCTTTTACACGTCCCTCGAGGCACATTCTGCACTGTGCGGATTCATCGCCGGTACATATCTTATTGTCATAAAGCGCGTAAAGCTTTCTGAATCTAACGGGCGAAAGATTAGGCATAACAACGTTTGCTCCCGCTTTTAATCCAAGCTCACGTCCCTCGGGATGTATTGTTCCGAGCGCCGTTGTCGACGGTATCAAAGCGTTCGGAAGAATAAGCCTTGTAAGAGCCACCATAATTAAAGTATCGCGAAGCAATCCCTGAGGATAATCCTTAAAAGGAGTTTCACTATGAGGTATAAATGGACCTATGCCTACCATTTCAGGCTTAAGGCTTTTTATAAACAGCAGATCTGATACAAGATTTTCAGTTGTCTGAAAAGGAGAGCCCACCATAAATCCGGCTCCTGTCTGAAAACCGATTTTTTTTAGACTATTCAGACATTCAATCCGTCTTTCAAAAGACATTTCAGGTGGATGCAGCATGCCGTAATGCTCCTTTGAAGCCGTTTCATGACGCAGAAGATACCTGTCCGCGCCGCTGTCATAAAGACGCTTATAGCTTTCCTCCGTCCGTTCTCCCAGTGAAAGCGTAACTGCACAGTCAGAATATCTTTTTTTGATTCCTGATATCATATTACAGAGTATATCGTCAGTAAAGCCCGCGTCCTCGCCTCCCTGAAGCACAAAGGTGCGAAAGCCGAGCTTATATCCCTCTTCACAGCATTCCATAATTTCATCTATTGAAAGCCGATATCGCTTAATATTCCTGTTGTCACGCCTGATACCGCAGTAGAAGCAATTATTTTTACAATAGTTTGTAAATTCTATTAAGCCTCTGATATAAACATCTGTTCCATACGCCTCTCTTCTGACTTTATCCGCGCACTCAAACAGGAAACCGTCGTTTTCACTGTTTTTTATCACAGCGGAAATCTCATCGGTAGTCGCTTCATGAACCTTTGCAATCTTTTTTATTATATCTTTAGTATCCATTATCAGATCCTTTAATCTTCATCGTAAAACATTCTGTATTTCTTATTATTATGAGCGCAGCAGCTCAGCACCATTCCTATAGATACATACATACTTACCAAGGCGGTACCTCCGGCGCTAAAAAACGGAAGCGGTATTCCGATAACAGGCATCACCTTTAAAACCATGCCTATATTCATAAAACAATGGGTGAAAATCATCGCAAAGGTCCCTAAGCATATAAGCTTTCCCAACTTGTCCATTGTATTACGGCTGTCGTTTAATATTTTAATGCAAATATAAGCAAGCAATATGATAACGGCAATCGCTCCGACAAATCCGAATACCTGACCTATATAAGCAAAAATAAAATCATTATGTATTTCCGGTACCTCTACGTAATCATTCCCCCCGAAAAGACCTTTTCCGAAAAGACCGCCTGCTCCGAGAGAAGCAAGTCCCAGATCCTGTTGATATTCCAAACCCATAGGATCCGTACCCGGGTGTAACAGAACAAGAATACGATTTTTATGCAGCGACTGCAAAACATAATTCCAAAGGATATAAATTATCGGAGGCGTTATAACAATAGCCGCAATTATATATTTAATTGAAAGTCCCGCAGAAAACAGCATTATTATAAACATAACCAAAAATACCATAGCCGTTCCATAATCTCCCTGAAGGACTATAAGACCTATCGGCACAGCCGCATGAATAAGAATCAGCAGAAGATGAAGCGGACGGTTAATATTGGCCTCGTCCTTTGACAGATGAAATGAAAACGTAAATATAAAAGCGAGCTTAAGAAGCTCCGACGGCTGTATTGTTGTAAATCCGAGATTAAGCCATGCCCTATCGTCTGCACCAGCTCTCTGAAGGCCAAGACCTGTAAACGTCAGCAGAACAAGAAAAAGCGCCGCGGGAGCATATAAAAACCACAGCCTCGACAGCGTATGATAATCAATGGAAGCTACTATAAGACATACGACGATTCCGAGTGCGGTTGAAACAAGCTGAGTAACATAATAGCCGCTTTCAATGCCGCCTACTTCATTTTTATAAAGAGAATACAGCAGCACGACGCTTATTACCGAGCAAACCGTAACAACTACCAGCAGGCCTTTATCAAGCCGCCTGTAAAAGCCTGAGAATTTTTTTAAAATGGGTTTCATAAATTTTGCTGCCTTTCAATTTTTTACTTTTGTTCTTCGCCGCTCCAGTATTTTCTGTCAAGACTGCGAAACTGTATCGCGGCGGATATATGTTCTTTCTCTATTTTTTCGCAGCCGTTCAGATCCGAAATAGTCCTTGCTACTTTTAATAGCCTGTCATAAGCTCTGGCAGATAATCCAAGACGGTCAAAGGCCATTCCTATAAAAGCTTTTGCCTTATCGTCCATAGGGCAAAAACCGTTAAGACGGTCAGGAGTTATTTTAGCATTGCAGGTAATACCGGTTCCTTTAAACCGTTCATTCTGAATATCCCTTGCGGATGAAACCCTTTTTCTGATCTCCGCCGAGGATTCCTCCTTCTTATCGGACGATATATCGCTGAATTCGACAGGAGCAACCTCTATGTGCAGATCGAATCTGTCCAGCATAGGTCCCGAAATCTTTGAAAGATAATTGGCCACCTGCTTATGACTGCACCTGCATTTTCCGCTTGGATGCCCGTAATATCCGCAGGGACAAGGATTCATCGCCGCAATAAGCATTATTGAAGCAGGATAAACGACAGTTCCGGAGGCTCTTGAAATAGTCACTCTGCCGTCCTCAAGAGGCTGGCGAAGTATTTCAAGAGTCCTTCTGTCAAATTCCGCAAGCTCGTCCAGAAAAAGCAGACCATTATGAGCAATGGAAATTTCACCGGGTTTAGGAATTGTTCCTCCGCCTGCAAGCCCTGCTGAAGAAATCGTATGATGAGGAGCCCTAAACGGTCTTGAAGTCACAAACGGAGAAGCAGGATCAAGCATTCCGGAAATAGAATGTATTTTTGTCGTTTCTATCGACTCGTCAAAGGTCATATCCGGCAGAATAGAAGGCATTCTTTTTGCAAGCATGCTCTTTCCGCTTCCCGGAGTACCTATTAAAAGAGCGTTATGTCCTCCGGCGGCCGCAATTTCAAGAGCGGCCTTGGCCGTTCGCTGGCCCTTAACATCAGCAAAATCCAGAGTAGGGCCTTTGTCCCTGACGGGCAGCTTGAATTTTCCGGATTTTTTTATACGGCGGGAACTTGTAAAATGCTCTATCAGCTCTTTTATATCCGAAACCCCGTAAATATCAATGCCGTCGGCTACCGTCGCTTCAAAAGCGTTTTCCGAAGGAACGAATACCCCTTTCATTCCCTCTTCCTTTGCAAGCAGAACCATCGGCAGAACGCCGTTTACAGGACGCAGATCTCCGTTTAGTGAAAGCTCTCCGATAAAGCAGAAGCTATCCAGCTCCGCGTTTATATATCCCGCGGCTTTCATTACCGCCATAAAAATCGCCGTATCATGAACAGATCCGCTTTTACGGGTTCCTGCCGGCGCAAGATTCACCATTACCCTCGCTACGGGAAACTCCATACCGCAGCTCCTCATAGAAGCCTTTATGCGCTCTCTGCTTTCCCTGACTACCAAATCCGGCAGACCTACAATATCAAAAACAGGTATACCCCTGCTTATTTCAACTTCTACATCTACGCTGAAAGCGTTAAGTCCGAAAAGACCAAGACTATTGATTTTTGCAAACATTCCGCCGTCCCCCGAAAGTTATATACTGCACAATCCTTGATTATTATATAAATACATTATATCATGCCGTTTAAAAATTGTAAACATCAATTAAAGAAATAACTCGAAATTTGTAAATTATTATTCATGTAAAATGTTAAATACGACGGCGCAATAAATTCATATGATGCTATAGAAACGGCAAAAACGCTTATCAAATAATATTTATATCCATAAAATGTAAAAATCCTCCTATGATTTAGGAGGATTTTTTAACTATACCAGTTTATTAAACGCTGAAACGATTTCATTCCATAATTCTGCGTCGATCCCTTCGTAATTATTGCGGTCGCCTGTTACCTCCTTAAACATATTAACGGATTTTTCTGTAGGTTCGTCATATATACCTGTTAAACCTAACGGAGGAATATTATCATACCTATCCGATATAGTATTAAGCATGACCTGAACCAGATAAACGACCGGCCCTGCGCTGCCCGGTATCAGCAAGGAATTTTTCCTGAAAGCGTCCGGTCTTATTATATTTATGAAAATCTCCCTGTGTACGTCTGCCAGTTTATCCCATGTATACCTGTCTACTTCTCCCGTCGGCATTAACCCATATTCCTGTTGAAATATTTTGATAGCTCCCGCGGTTTCCGCGCCGTATATTCCATCCGGAATAATAACAGGAATTCTCACATTATAATGCGAAATTCCAAATAAAAACTGCTGAAGCTCTCTTATATGCTGCCTAAGCTGTTCGTCGCTGAACATAATTCACATTTCCTCCCTCTCACTGAATAACATATCCGGGATTCTGATATGGCCTTTTGTCAAAACCATATTTTAAATCGGAATAAACGCCCGCTATCTCGTTCCAAGTCGGTCCTCCAACTATTCCGTTGACCGGCAGATCGAACTGCCGCTGAAACGCAAGAACAGACGAACGCGTTACCGGACCGAAATAACCCGTATTCTCCACTGCCGGTATATTAGGAAATGTCTGATTAATAAACGAAAGATATTCCTGAAGAATTTTAACATCCTCCCCCGTCATGCCTTCTCTGAGTACTCTGCCCTGATATAGAATAACATCGGAGCCGTCCGTAATCGGTATGGATTCCACGATGCCCTCGTAGGCTCTGTAAATATCAACCCATGTCTGCCTGTCTACCGTTCCCGTCTGCGGAAGACCGTAAACCTGCTGGAAAGACCTTACAGAACGTTCCGTCTGCTCTCCGAAATAACCGGTAATATCGACGGGCATTACGGCGGCGTAATATGCGCCGATTACCGCCAGAAAATACTGAAGAACTCTTACCTCCGGAGTCTGCATTCCTATGCTCAGCTCCGTTATATACTGCTTCTGAATATCCTCCACGCTAAGACCCTCGGAATTAAGCTCCGCAAGCTTTTTTACGCTTGTATAAATGTACATAATTTTATACCATGTAGCCTTATTGACAGTACCGGTTACGGGAAGATTAAAAATTTCCTGAAACTTTTTTACCGCCTCCTCGGTACTGTCGTCATAAATACCGTCTGTAACCGGTATTTTAGGTATCGCCGGATAATTTCTTGAAATACGGTTCAGCCGAATCTGAACGTCTCTGACCTCGTTTGACTGTATACCGGTTTTGAGATCTATTTCAGGAAAAGACGGAATTGCCGCGGAGATCGGCGCGTTTTGAACAATATTAATATCTTCCCCGTAATAATATTGAAGAATCTGATAAGGCGTATAGCCTCTTTCGGCAAGATCAACCGTTCCCCATTGAGAAAGCCCGTCGCAGGTTACGGTTGTGCCGTTGCAGAACTGTGCAAAAAGAGGCTCGACATTTCCCTGACGTACTATGTAATCGTTGAATATCTCGTCTACTATATTGCTTATATTTTCAAAAACTTCACGACCGAATATAAACTTCTGATCATACTGCGTAGAATCCGTAATATCAAAATCATATCCCTTTGAACGGTACCATTCCGTGTAAACGCGGTTAAGAGCGAATGTAACGATAGTATATATATTAGCTCTCAGCGCATTTTCAGGCCAGTTAGGAAAAATCTCGCTGCTCGCCACATTTTTCACATAATCCGGAAAGCTGACCGTAACGTTTCTGGCGTCCTCATCAGGTCTGCCAAGATGCACGATTATTGTTTCCGGAATAAAAGGTTCTCCTGTCATAAAAATTTCTCCTTCTTTATAGTCGGCGGTAAAATCATGCAATTAGAAATCAGGTTCAGTATTTTCAATTACAATTGACCGCCCCATATCGTCATAATTAAAAGGCTCCGGTATCAGATTAAACCTCTGTATCGAAGTTATTCCGGAAAATATCGGAACATTTTCACTGACTTCGCGGTAAAAGCCGTTTGAATAGGCGCTCACCATATATGTTTCATAATGCTCAAACGATTCCGGAGTGTTATCTGTTCCCATAGGCGGAGCCGGAAGCTCTATAATCGGAACAGAACCGCTTTCATCGGTAATTCCCGTAAACATTATATCCTCTTCTTTTCCGTTCTTTTTTGTTACTGAGACTGCTGCTCCCGATACCGGTATTCCGTTTTCGCCGGTTCTAACCTCAACCTTTAAAAAACCATGCTCGCTGTTTACAGGATTAACCGTTCGACCGGTAGTCCTTGATGATATACCGGGTTCTGTTATTGTAACGGGCCTATTCTCCTGCCGCGGTGATGACTGCCTAATAAAATCAGGTATAATAGGCGACGGAAAACGATTTTCAAAATTAGATTCGTCTTCCCTTACATCGTTTTCCATATTAGAAATTTCTGCTTCGGAAAAAATATTTTCTGCCAATCTCTCAACGGCGCTTTTCTGAGAATCATCGCCGTTTCTATCCATAGTTTCCCTCATCAACCTATTCTGTGTTTCCATACCCGTTTGCCCCTGCGGCATTTCTCTCATCATGCTTGACTGCTGCTCCGTGACCGTTTGCCCCTGCGGCATTTCTCTCATCATGTTTGACTGCTGCTCCGTGACCGTTTGCCCCTGCGGCATTTCTCTCATCATGCCTGGCTGCTGCTCCGTGACCGTTTGCCCCTGCGGCATTTCTCTCATCATGCCTGGCTGCCGCTCCGTACCCGTTTGCCCCTGCGGCATTTCTCTCATCACGCTTGACTGCTGCTCCGTACCCGTTTGCCCCTGCGGCATTTCTCTCATCATACTTTGCTGCCGCTCCGTACCCGTTTGTCCCTGCGGCATTTCTCTAACCTCATTTAAATTTATTTCAGGCTCTGACATATTATTATCAGACATTCTTTCCGCATTATTTATCCTTTGAGTCGCTGAATTATTATTCACAGGTATTGAATTACCTAAAGCAGATGATGGTCCGGACTGTACCCCTTCCGCATTAGAATTCGCATTTCCGCTTTTTGCATACAGCTTCATCATTTCATCAAAATATCTTTGACTTTCATTTCTGAAATCGTTATCGTTCAAAATTATTCCTCCATTCATTTAAAATAAAGTTTTATTAATGTATATTCGTCCGTTATATAAAATATGATTTTTACAGTATTTTGCCATATCATTTGTCTGATTTACAGTAACCCGCATAAGATTTTTGATATTTATCACAAAATTAATCGTTATAGTTGACAAAATTTATAAAATGGTTTATACTTTTTAATGAAAAAAATAATATACAGGAGAGCATCATATGATAAAAAAACGAATAATATCATGCATTATTTCAGCAGCTATGCTAATATGCATGACAGCTACCATGCCTTTTTCGGCGTCGGCTGAAATCGTTGAAATTTTTAAAGACGATTTTGAAAACGGCTTCGGCGGATGGGCTGGCAGAGGCGACGCCTCCATAAGCGTTGTGGACGCTGCCGCAAACACAGGCAGTAAATCGCTTTATGTTAGCGAAAGAACAATCGCATGGCACGGCGCCGCATGCGCTAAAATAAAAGAGCTGCGACCAGGTAAAAACTATTACATCAGCGGATATGTAATGCAAGATGAAGGAAACGATACCGAGCAGATCAATTTACAGATACTATACAAGGATTCAAGCGGCAAAGAACAGTATAAATCAATTGCAAATACCCAGGCAAAAAAAGGCGAATGGGCGAAGGTAGGCGGAAATTATACCATTCCGGACGACGCTTCAAACGTAACGATTTATTTTGAAACGCCGTCTAATCTTATAAACTTTTATATCGACGACATTTCGGCAACGGGCGAGCCTAATGATGACGGTGAAACGGCAGAAGGCTTCACCGAAAATTTTGAGAGTGGAATAAACGGCTGGAGCGGAAGAGGCGACGCCGTTTGCGAAATTGTTTCAGGCGTCGGCTGCGAAGGAAGCAGCGCTTTATTCACTTCCGGCAGAAAAAGCCTTTGGAACGGTCCCTCAGAAAATAAAACAATGGTTCTTTCCGCAAAGGGCTATTATAAATTCACGGGCTGGGTTATGTATAACGGTGACGAATGGTCGGAAACACAGACCTTTTCCATGAATATACAGTTTCAGCAGGAAGGCAAAGAGCAATATATCGAAATCGGACGGGTTACCGCCTCTAAGGGCGAATGGGCTAAAATTGAAGCGAAATATACTATACCGGCTGACGCTGCAAATTTTGTGATTTATTTTCAAACGGCTTGGAAAAATGACGCAAGCGTAACGGATCAGGATCTTATGGATTTTTATATAGATAATGTATCCGCAGAGCCGCTTCCCGAGCCGCAGGCTCAGATGGATATTCCAAGCCTTAAGGACGTATATTCTGATTATTTTATTCTCGGAGGCTCCTGCTCAAAGGGCGATATGGAGGTCCAGGCAGCAAAGGATATTATAGTAAAGCACTACGACAGCATAACATTCGGAAACACATTAAAGCCGGATTCAACTCTTGATCAGTCGGCGTCAAAAAAATATGCTGCTGAACACAACGACGATACAAATCCTCAGGTGAATATTGACGCTGCAAGAAAACAGCTTGATTTCGTAAAGGAAAACAATATAAAAGTAAGAGGCCACGTTCTTGTATGGCACAGTCAGACGCCGGACTGGTTCTTTAAGGAAAATTTTAATGACGACGGCGCATGGGTATCAAAAGAGGTAATGATAAAAAGGCTTGAAAACTATATAAAAAATCTTATGCAGACGCTCAAGGACGAATATCCGGAGGTTGAATTTTACGCATGGGACGTAGTCAACGAAGCCTTTTCAGAGCAAGGAACAATGCGTGAGGCCGGCTCAAATAATATTGTGTCGGGTCAGTCTGCATGGGTTAAGGTATTCGGCGACGATTCGTTTATCAATTACGCCTTTAAATTTGCAAGAAAATACGCTCCGGAAGGCTGCAAGCTGTTTTATAATGATTATAACGAATATACTCCCGCAAAGCGAGACGGAATCATTAAAAAAATTAAAGAGCTTGTTAAGGAGGGAAATATCGACGGCATAGGCATGCAGTCCCACATAGGCATGAGCTATCCTTCCATAGAGCTTTATGAGGAAGCGTTCAGAAAATATGATGAGCTTGGTCTTGAAATACACATTACCGAGCTTGATATAGATCAAAAATCAAACAGTCAGGAAAACATGCTTGACCTGGCACAGCGTTATCAGGATGTTTTCAACCTATTTAAAAAACTGGTAAATAAAGGTGTAAATCTTACGGCAGTTATAACATGGGGAATTTCTGACAGCAGCTCATGGATCGGAGGATATCCAAATCTGTTCGATACCGATTATCAGGCAAAAGACGCATTTTACGCTGTGGCTGATACGGACAAGGAAATTCAGAAAATAAAAACGTCAAGCTCATTGGAATATAACGGAACTGATTCCGACTATGAAAAGGCGTTCAGGCTGCAAAAGAAAAACGAAATTGTTAATGCAGCGTCCTTCAGAACAATATGGAGCGGAAATACAGTTATTTTCAGACTTGAATCCGCTGTAACCGGAAATGCAAGAATAGTATTTGAAGGCAAAACAGATGAGACGCTTATTTCAAAATCAGTTCATTTAAAGGCCGGAGAAACAAAAGATATTGAAATAGATTTGTCTGAACTCAGTATAAAATCCGGCGCCTCGGCAGGTATGGAGATAATTATTGAAGAGGAAACAGATAAATCCGGCGTTTATAATTATTATGCCTGGAACACAAATGAAATTCAAGGCGCTGAAGACATAGAGTATACCTTCGGCAAGCTTAATTTTATCGGACAGCCGCTGAGCGCAGCAGCATATAAGATATCGGAGGCTCCTGTAATAGACGGTAATATCGACGACTGCTGGCGGCAGGCTGAAGCCGTCGACGTCAATAAATATACTATGGGCAAGGACGGAGCCTACGGTACTGCAAAGGCTTTATGGGATAAAGATTATATTTATTTCATGATAGAGGTTAAGGATAAAAACCTAAGCAAAGCTAACGCAAGCGCATATGAACAAGACACGGTAGAAATATTTTTTGATGAAAATAACGGAAAGACCTCATATTATGAGGAAGATGACATTCAGATAAGAGTCAACTATGACAACGAGGTGACTGTTACTGACGGAAAATCTCCGGACATATATAAGACAGCGGCAAAAATAACGGACGGCGGTTATATTGTCGAAATTGCCATACCGCATACTATTAAAGAATTTGAAGCCAATCAGGTTGTCGGTTATGACGTGCAGATCAACGACGACAACGGAGAGGGCAAACGAACCGGAATAGCCAATTGGAGCGATCTTACCGGTCAGGGATACATCAACACGTCAGGCTTCGGAGTTCTTGAGCTTAAAAATGATCCTTCGGAATTTGAAATCGGAGATATAAATTCTGACGGACAGGTTAATGCCGCAGATCTTGTAATGCTCCAAAAATATCTTGTACAATCAGTCAGGTATATTGAAAACGCAGACGCTGCCGATATTAACAGCGATAATGTATTAAACGTATTCGACGCGTCGCTTCTGAGAGGAATTATACTGAAATAAACTAAAAACGGCGTGAAATTATTCACGCCGTTTTTATTTTAAAATTGTATATAATCTGTTTGAGTAATAGTAACGGCGTCCGCCGCCTTAAATTCATCTGACGATACCGCATAGAGATAACCGTCGATATACACCGCTCTTCTGAAATTTTCCGAGTCCTGCCCGTTTTCCTTATTAATAGATCCTTTATAAGTAAAACTGTCGTTTTCAAAAGAATAAAACTGATAGGAATATAAGCTCTGTCCATTTTCGTCGTAATTGTATTTATCTACAGGAAATCCAATTAGATTTCTCTCCTCGTCTATAAACAAGGCTTTACGCTCATAAACTGCCTCGGAATATATATACTCGAATTCGCCGCCGCTTATTAAAGAAACTGAGTCAAGCGCCGCAAGCTCATCGGGATTGCTGTTATCAAACATAGTGACCTTTATTCCGGTCTCCATTCCGGTATCCTCATCCGCTTCCGCACCGAATCCGAGAAGAAGTCCATCGCCCCATTTCTGCATATACGAGCTGTAACCGCTAATCTTAAGCTCGTCAAGCATTACAGGCGAATAAGGATTGCTGAGATCTATCGCATATAACGGATCAGTCTGACGGAAGGTTACCGCATATGCAGTATCTCCGCTGAAATTAACCGATTTAATCTGTTCGTTAATTCCAAAATCGCTTATGCTTCCGACGACCTTCATATCCATATCCAATACATACAAGCTGTTTTTCTGTGTTACCAGCGCATTAGTCGCTATACTGCTGTCCTCTTCGGCAAAAACGGTTGATTCCTCCCATACGTTTTCTGTAACCGCTATCCTGAAAAATCCATTATATTCACTCATAGAAAACTGATCGTTCACATAGCCGTTTACCTTACCGGACGCCTGAGGCGCTACGGCTCCGCCGCTTACCGAAAATCGGGTAATCTCAGATTCATCATATCCTGACACCACATATAAATTCTGCGGAGAACAATATACGTTATTTGTGTAACCGGCAATGGATTTCATATCTACGGGCTGATTAGGGGTTTCGCTGTTCAAATCAAGTCCGGATATGTTGGTATATGAAACATAATCATATAGTTCTGTGATTTTGCAGGACGGTATCATAATATTTTCAGGATCAACATAGCGGCTTTCATTACCGACGCAATATTGCGGAATATAATTATCTATATCATCGTCTGACGTTTCTTCATAATCTAAATATTTATCATCGGAAGAAATTATATAAAGATATCCGTCCGACATAAGCCTAACGTCATTATAACTTCCCTCCTGAATATAATATCCGATCAGTTCCAAGTTTGAGGCGTTAAAAACGGCCGTATAGGTATCAGCCTGAACACCGCAGCCATAGCACGAATCATAATATTCCGAATTCTCTCCGTCGCTATTATTATAATACTCGCACACAGCTATGAGTTTTCCTTTATAAATATACATGTCCCTTATTTCGCCGAACATTCTGCCGATACCAAGCTTGCCAGATACGCTCATTGAGCTGTGATCCAAAAACCTTCCGTTATCAGCCCGAGCAATATAAATATTATCTCCGTTTGCATAAAAAATTCTGTCGCCGTCGGTTTTTACAATATCCGCCTCAAGTACTCCCTCCTCCTGATTATAGGTGTCTGAAAAATCCTTTTTAGCCGCTCCGTCAATATCGTCCGTTGAACCGTTTTCAACGACAGATTCAGATTCCATTGCATCCTCATAAACAATGTCTCCGCCGCCAGCATAGCCCTTGACGCCGCCGTTTAAAATCCCTTTAAGAGTATTCCTGAACCTGGTAAGCTTAGTGGCAGCCGTAAAATAATTATAAACCTCGCTGTAATTGTCAGCCGATTTCATAGAACTTGCCTCAGCGGCCTTATTCGTATCGTTTATTACGATTTGATCTTTATAAAGAGACGGCTTCATAAAATATACAGATGTTCCGAAAACAACGGCAAGGGCTGCCGCTGCCGCCGCAATACGCATTATTCTGCTTTTTTTAATCCTGCTTCGTTTTTTCTGAGAATAATTATTATCAAGCGTTCTCTTAATATTTTCCGGCTCAAGCCTTTCAGGAATACTGCAATTTTCAAGGATCTGTTTTATTCTTTTATCGTTGCTATTATCACTCATAATATCTTCTCCTTTCATTCACAAAGACTTAGACGTAGCTTTTCTTTGATTCGCGAAAGCTTTGAACGTACCGTAGACGCCTTAATTCCGCTTATTTCCGCTATTTCCATACTCTTGTAACCTCCCAGAACCGAAAGAGACAGAATTGCCCTTGATTCATCGTCAAGCAGACAAACGGCTTCCCTCAGCTCCGAGCTTTCAAAATCAAACTCTCCGACATATAAGCTCTCCGGACTTATCTCTGCTCCTGAGTTCATATATTCTCTTTGCCGTTTTTTTATTTTGGCAAAAAGTATTTTCATAATCCACGCCTTGAATGCCTCGGCGTTTTTCAGTCTTCCTATATTTTCGAATGCGTCCGCAACCGCGTCGCTTACCGCGTCAGCAGCGTCGTGGGTATTTCTAAGATTATATAAGGCCGTTCGGTACATATCCTTATACACAAGAGAATAAAGCCTTGAAAACGCTGCGGTGTCTCCCCTTCCGGCAAGCTCGGCGTCTGTTCTGAAATCATGCATTATAAAATCCCCCTTTGAACCGATTCATAATATAAGTGTTTTAAATCGTATGAATTGTTGCACATAAACTTAAAATATGGTAAAGTGTACAAAATATATTTATATTTATATGAAAATATCACCAATAAACGGTATAGCTTTTTATATTATAGCATTAAATTATTATATTTTCAAATTTAATCTTTACATGGATTTTTACTCATGATATAATATAAAGTATATAAATCGGAAAGGAAGTAGAAATCAATGCCGACACCGCATAACAGCGCAGAGAAAGGCGCGATAGCCAAAACCGTGCTAATGCCCGGAGATCCGCTGAGGGCAGAATATATTGCCAAAACATATCTTGATAATCCCGTATGCTACAACAACGTCAGAGGAATGCTGGGATTTACCGGAAAATATAAGGAGACTGAAATATCAGTTCAGGGAAGCGGAATGGGGATTCCTTCTATCGGAATTTATTCCCATGAGCTTTACACAGAATATGAAGTCGACAACATCATAAGAGTCGGAACCGCCGGCGGAATCGCTGAAAATATCAGACTGCGCGACATTATAATTGCAATGGGCGCCTGCACAAATTCAAACTTTGCAGCGCAGTTCAGACTGCCCGGAACATATGCGCCGACCGCTTCTTACAGTCTTCTCAGCAATGCGGTTAAAGCCGCTGAACAAAAGGGGGCGTCTTATCATGTCGGCAATGTACTTTCCAGCGATACCTTTTATGACGACGGCAGCTCTCTTGCAAAATGGCAGAAAATGAATGTCCTGGGAGTTGAAATGGAATCTGCGGCTCTTTACATGAACGCCGCAAGATTCGGTAAAAAAGCGCTTTGTATTCTAACCGTTTCAGACTGCCCGCTTAAAAATCTTTCCACAACTTCCGAGGAACGCAGAACAAGCTTTACCGACATGATGGAAATCGCACTCGAAACAGCGATAATGAGCATTAAATAAGCTTTAAGATTATTTTAAGAATTCTTTGATATAATGCATACATGGATAAGGAAGAGCTTTAAAAAAGTTCTTTAATACTGATCCTTAATTCCCCCTCTATATCTTTATCTTTTCAAGCTATGCATTTTTTGCATAGCTATTTTTTTGGAATAGAAAAACCATATGTTTAATTTATATTACATTATACATATTTTACCGTATCGCTAATTGTACGCCTGTGGCAAACAAGCGTATTTACCAAAAGTACACACATATATAAGGAATAATTTGTAATCTATTACACTTGATTTTTTTAAACAAATACAATATACTATTAAAGTATGAGAATTATAGTTATAAGGAGAAATATATGAACGTCAAAGTTGTAAAATTCGGCGGGAGCAGTCTTGCGGACGCAAAACAGATAACAAAGGCCGCAAATATTATAAAAAACGACAATACCCGCAGATTTGTGGTGCCGTCGGCTCCGGGCAAGCGGTACTCAGAGGACGTAAAGGTTACGGATATGCTTTATAACTGCAATAAGCTTGCAATGGAAAATAAAAGCATCGACAATGCATTTCAGTCAATAGCCGACCGTTATAACGATATCATTAAAGAGCTCGGTATAAATCTCTCTCTTGAAAACGAATTTGATACAATAAAGAAAAATATTGCGGCTAAGGCAGGAAGCGAATATTCCGCAAGCCGCGGCGAATATTTAAACGGTATTATCATTGCAAATCTTCTTGGCTTCGAATTTATCGACGCCGCCGATGTAATCGTTTTTAACTCTGACGGTTCATTCAATAACGACAAAACGCAGCCTAAGCTCCGCTCAAGGCTTGAGCGTGTAAAAGCGGCGGTTATTCCGGGCTTTTACGGCGCTGATGAAAAAGGGAATGTACGCACCTTTTCAAGAGGCGGATCGGACGTTACAGGCTCTATCATAGCGAGCGCTGTAAAGGCGGAGGTATATGAAAACTGGACGGACGTTTCGGGATTTTTAGTATCCGATCCGAGAATTGTTGACAGTCCTAAGTCTATAAGCGTTATTACTTATAAAGAATTGAGAGAGCTTTCATATATGGGAGCGACAGTCCTTCATGAGGACGCGATTTTTCCCGTTAGAACAGCCGGAATTCCTATAAATATCAAAAATACCAATCGTCCTGAGGACGCGGGAACAATGATAGTTTCAGACGTTTCCGACGACGAGCTGAACAAATATACAATAACGGGAATTGCAGGAAAAAAAGGCTTTGCAGCTATAAACATTGAAAAAGCCATGATGAATAGCGAGCTTGGCTTCTGCCGTAAGGTACTAAGCATTCTTGAGGATTTCAATATATCGATAGAACATATGCCATCAGGAATCGACACTCTTTCTCTTATCTTTCCTTACAGCAATATTGAGGGTAAGGAGGACGAGGTCATTTCAAAAATCAGAAAGGCCGTTTCTCCGGATCATATTGAGCTTGAAAAGGGAATTGCCATGCTTGCCGTAGTGGGCAGAGGCATGAGGCGCACAAGAGGTACGGCTGCAAGGATTTTTGCCTCTATGGCTCACGCCAGAATAAATGTAAAAATGATCGATCAGGGCTCCAGTGAGCTTAATATAATTATCGGTATCGGTGAAGAGGATTTTAACGAGGCCATACGCAGAATTTACGATATGTTTATCAATTCGATTGAATAATTTATTTAAATATAGAAACGCTGTCAGATAAAATTTTATCTGGCAGCGTTTTTTTCAACGTTTTAATAAGTTAACGCGTTTTATATACAGAAAAGGCGGTGATGAAAGCATGACGGATGATTACAGTACTGAATATATAAAAGAAATATATGAACGTAATGTCGACGATATTTATGGAATTTGCTTTTCATATCTGAAAAATATTCATGACTGTGAAGACGCGGTATCAGCAGTATTTGTAAAGCTAATGAAAAACAAACCTATTTTTCAGTCGCAGAAACAAGAAAAAGCATGGCTTATAATAACGGCTTGCAACCATTGCAAAAGTATACTGCGTTTTTCACTTCGACATCCCAGACTTGATATAAGCAATCTTCCGGAACAGGGTTACTGGGATAATACAGAAAACACTGAATTACTCGAAATTATATTGTCACTTCCCGAAAAATACAGAATAATACTGTATCTTCATTATTATGAAAGGTATTCCCTAAAAGAAATTTCAAAGATAGTAAATACTAATGAGTCGACAATCCGCTCACGTCTTTTTTACGGAAAAAAGAAACTTATGAAACTGATAGGAGGTACAGAATATGAAAAAATATATCGAGGTGATGGATCATATCAGACCAACAGATGTTCAGAAAAAACAGATGCTTGAAAATGCTTTTTCCAAAGCAAACCAAAAAAGAAAGATATTTCGATTTAAATATGGCTTAATTGCAGCTTTGATTTGTGTAATATTTTCCACAGCCGTTTTTGCCGATGAAATAAAAAATACATTTTATGGAATTTTTAACAGCGATAATATAGTTGGAGACAAAGTTTTAAATGATATTTATACTGATGGTAACGATCATGTTAAAATGTCAGTAAAAGAGGTTCTTTCAGATAAAATCAGCGCATACGCAATAGTTGAATATACAGCGCTTGATGAAAAAGGACGAATATGGCTTGATAATCTGCATGCCGTTCAAAAGCTTAATCCTTTAAAGCTTAATCCGTTAATCAAAGATAATAATGGTTCTCTTTACGGTGTTAATTTTTCTTACGGCTTTGAGGAAATCGAAAAATATCGAAGTGAAAAAATTCATGTTTTCAAGGTTATGTATCATGCTTCGGGTGAAAATTTCGGAACTGAATCTATACAGCTTTCTTATCCGCTTTGCAATAAATGGGAAAATAAGGTTATAATTGACGTTTCCGAGTCTTTAAGAACCGTTGACATAAAAATTGACGGCAGTCAAGCGCCCGATAAATACTATAAACCGCTTGGGATCAAGCTTTCACCTATTAGCGTTCTTATATACGGCAAAGATTTAGGAATGATAGAATTCGGAAAAACCGCCTCCGGAGGTTATTATCAGAAAATAGTTCATTATGAAGAATTAGATTCTCTGAATCTCATCTTGAAAGACGGTTCAATATATAATATGCTTTTAACGGACAATGAAAATATGGTAAAATGTCAATCTATGATGACGCATGTTGGCAATCCGGCGCTTGACTATGACTGTATTATTTATACAGGTATATTCAAAGATTCCATTGATATTAGCTTGATTAAAGCAATAGAGCTTGACGGCGTATACTATGATCTGAATTAAAAATGCGGACGGTCTAACCGTCCGCATTTTCTCTTTTCCCTTTTTTGCGCTTCTTTACACATTCCGTAAGCAGAAATTCTATTTGACCATTGATTGATCGAAAATCGTCCTCCGCCCAATCCGCAAGCTCAGCCCACAATTTTGGGGACAATCTCAACACAATCTGTTTTTTCGAATCCTTTTTTTCCGCCAAGATTATCCCTCCATTTTATCAGTATATCGATCCGCTGTTCACTATCGGCTGTGCATCTTTATTTCCGCAGAGTACCACAAGTAGATTTGAGACCATCTGAGCTTTTCTTTCATCATCAAGATCGCAAACATTATTTTCAGCCAGATTCTTGAGAGCCATATCAACCATTCCTACAGCTCCCTCGACTATTTTCTGTCTTGCTTCTATTATAGCGGTCGCCTGCTGGCGCTGAAGCATAGCAGCCGCTATTTCAGGCGCATATGCAAGGTGAGTAATTCTTACCTCGTCAATATTAATTCCCGCTATCCTTACTTTGCCCTGCAGTTCCGTTCTCAGGCAGTCGGCAATTTCCTGACTCGATCCCCTGAGGGATTTTTCCTCGCCTTCATCCGAAACATCGTAAGGATAAAGTCTGACAATATTTCTTAATGCAGTATCCGCCTGTGCAGACAGAAAATCTTCATAATTATCAACATTAAAAACCGCCATTGCCGTGTTTTCAACATTCCATATGACGTTTATACCGATTTCAATAGGATTTCCAAGAACATCGTTTATTTTCTGCTTCTCATTTCTTAATGTCATAGCCTTAAGCGATATTTTCTTACTGATTCCTACAACGGCTATTTTAATATCGTTATTATTCTTGGCAGATTCGTTAGCCGCATTTACAGCATTATCATATTTAGGACTTACAGCGGTACAAAAAGGATTCACAAAGAAAAAGCCGTCATTTTTAAGCGTACCCACATACTTACCGAAAAAAGTCAACACCAACGCTTCGTTAGGCTTCATTACCTTAAATCCGCAGTCTATAATTATAGCGGCGATAAACGCGATACTTCCTAATATTATTAAGGCTGTTCCCGCAAACGCTTTATTAACTGTACAAAGAAAAATACCTCCTATAAGACCTCCAATAAAAGCCAGATAAAGAATAATGCTAAGAAACAGCATGGACCATCCGCTTTTGGCTTTTAAAACCTTTTCTTCAGTTATCATTTGTTTCGTTTCCATAATTTCATCCTCCAGACGTTATTATAATGATATCATTCTGATATCATTATAATAACACTAACCGGAGCTTTTGTCAAGCGGTTTTATTGATTTCTTGTAGAAAATATGATATTATAATGTTATGAAAGGACGATCTGCATGGAAAAAACTAATGTCATAAGAATTATTGAGAGAAAAAAATTAAAATATAATTATCATTTTTATAATCCGGAAACAGTAAACGGAGCCGAAGTTGCCGCATTTTTAAAGGAAGATCCGGAAAGAGTATTCAAAACGCTTGTAACCGTTGGAAATAGCAATAAAAATTATGTTTTTATGGTACCCGTATGCCAAGAGCTTGATTTAAAAAAGGCCGCAAAAGCTGTAGCAGAAAAATCTATTGAAATGATAAAATCAAAAGATCTGTTTTCGCTTACAGGTTATATACACGGCGGCTGTTCACCGATCGGTATGAAAAAACAGTTTACCACCGTCGCACATATAACCGCAGAAAAATTCAGTTCAATTTATTTCAGCGGCGGTAAATTAGGATGTCAGATTGAAATGCCGTTTGAAACGCTGAAAACAATCGTCCCCGTAAGAACTTACGATATTATAAAATAAAAGAGCATAGCGTCCCGTTCGGTAGTTTAACTGATTCACTTAACTAAATAATATAAAAAAAACACACGGATATCAAACCGTGTGTTTTTTCGTTTTATATCGTCCTATTTTTATTATATATAAGAACAAGTCCCTTCAGCAAGAGCTCATTATCCAAAATAATTTTTCTGCGACAATAGGGAATTATCTTATCAGCCAGCAAGCCGGTAGCGACAACGTTCGCCCCGCATCCTATTTCTTCCTCAAGCCTGTCTATCAGCCCGTCTACCGAAGCGGCCGTACCATAAACCGCACCGCTTTTCATACATTCAGCTGTATTGCTGCCTATGATTTTTCTGGGCGGTTCAACGGCAATTCTCTGCAGCAAGGAGGTTTTTTCTATTAACGCTTCTAAAGCAGTAGTAACGCCGGTCAATATCATACCGCCTATATAATTCCTGTTTTGATCTATAACCGAAACAGCCGTAGCCGCACTGAAATCAAATATAATAAGCGGAGCGCCGTAATAAGCAATCCCCGCTACAGCTCCGGCAACAAGATCCGCCCCTAACTGAGCCGGATTATCAATAATTATGCTAAGACCGGTTTTAATTCCGGGACCTACTACCATCATCCTATTCGATATGATTTTTTCAGCCGCTTCTTTGACGATTGACGTTACCGACGGAACCACCGAGGCTATTATTCCGCCATGAATCATACTTTTTTCAACACCGTGTATTTCAAAAATATTTTTAATTAATATGGCATATTCCAACGGCGTTCTGCTCGTTTGAGTTGAAAATCGCTCGACAAATATAAATTTATCGTCTTTGCTGCATCCTACTACAACATTTATATTTCCTATATCAATAGTTAAAATCATTTAAACGCTCCGTAACTAATCCTGTATAAAAAACTGAGTCCAGTAATACTGATACTGCGTATCAGACTTTTCATAATATCCGACGCCCATTTTTGTAAAATAAGGATCGAGTATATTATCACGATGTCCCTCTGAATTCATCCAGCCTTTTACAACCGCCTCAGGAGAAGAATATCCTCCGCCTATATTTTCTCCGGCATAATTATAAGAGATATTCATCTCTTTCAAAACGGTAAAGCATTCTTTTCCGTCAGGTCTGGTATGAGACATATTTGAAGATATTTCAGTCGCTCTTTTTTGCGCGGCGTTGCACAAGGAATTATCAAGCGTCAAGGCCTTTAATCCCCGTGAAATTCTCTCCTTGTTTACAAGTTCAAAAACTCTGTTTACATATTCCTCCTTTTTCTGTCTTTCAGCCAACTCGTTTTCTATGGAATTCTGAATTAACATTTTACTAATGTCAACTGCGTCGTAAAGATCCACAACTCCGTCGAGATTGTAATCCGCAGCAAACTCGCGGAACCCTCCGCCGAATGAATAGGTATTTATCAGATACCGTGAAATCAATATGGCGTCATAAAGATCTGTTGTTCCATCGCCGGTTGAATCGCCTCTTAATCCGATTTTAACATTAATATCAGTAGGAACCTGATTTACATAAACCGTTATTACATAATCTTCCTGACCTGTCTTATATACGCTGCAAGGGGCCGCTCCGTTAAAGCTTATGCTTTCAAGAGCCTCCTGACTTACCGGCATTCCGTATTCGTTGACGTCTGTCAATCCCCAGTATTTAAAGGATAAATCATCGGAATAATACCAATGCTTACCCTTGTCGCTGAATTGTGCCGACGCTCCGTAGCCCGATGGCTGTATCAGCAAAAGTGACAGTGAAAGAGAGATCAGAAGCTTAATCGTCCTCTTCATAAATATCACCCTCATAAAATTTTTTTAAAGCATTCGCAAGCATAGCGATTGTATTCTTCATAATCAACATTCATTGTTTTAATTTTGCCTTCCCGAAAAAGCTTCATACCGGAAATGATCCCCTCTTTGCTGTCGTCAATTAAAACTCCTCCGTATTTTCTCATAAAACTGCGAGGACCGGGTATATCTGTAGCAACCACCGGTAACCCGAGCGAATCGGCTTCTAAAATAACAAGCCCCAGCCCCTCATATTCTGACGGCAGAATAAACAGATCACATTTTTTTAAAACAGGCATAGGGTTTTCCATTGAACGTATTAGTATAATATTTCCACCTGATTTCCGTGCATATTCAACAGTTTGACTGTAAAGCTCCCCCCTGCCTCCTATAATTATAAGGCATGCGTTAGTATCGGGATATTCGACGCAATACTCTTTAAACGCGTCAATTAGGCGCATATGTGATTTTTCAGGAGAAAATCTTCCGATAGTTATAAATTTTTCAGTATCTGAATTCAATAATTCCAATAGCTCGCCAAGAGATATGGTAGAATCTGTTTTCGGTTGAAATTCAACAGGCATTTTTGATTTTTTTAAAACAGTTTTATAATCATGACAATTCGGAACTACAACCATATTTCCGCCGCCCCCGCTTATCCGGCGTGCGCTCTCCCTCATATCCTCGGTAACCAGCGCAACAGTATCATAATTACAGTAAGCGTTTTTAAGCGTAGGCAAATGCTGATTATTTCTCTGCTTTATTTCCGAGACCATATCATTATGGACAAATATAATCCTGTTACCGTCAAATTGTTCAAACAGATTTATTATACCGTATTCATATCCTGTAAACTGGACGGCGGTACTGACATTAAATTCTCCGAAAAGCCTTTTCCATTCACGCCTGAAAAATTTCTCAAGCCGTTTTATAATAACGCCTGATGAAATATCAAGCTTAAAGTATAAGCAATAACAAATGAGCTCTGAAACAGACATACAGAATTCTCCTGCTATTGGAGCTTTACGAAATCTATCAGGAAGCTTATTTAGTCTTTCAGGATTTTTTCTGATAGAATTTTCTCGATATGTGAGAATATAATCCGAATCGCCGTCAAGATTTGAAAGCAGATTCAACAGAGACGTTGTAAGACCGTTCTGTGCCAAAGAACCGGTATATATAAGAACCCTTTTTTTAATGACAACGTCCTTTTTCATTAAAGGTTCGCGTTCCGCTATTTCAGATATAACGTCACGGTTATAGCCGATAAGGATTTCTCCTGAAAAAATGCCGTTTACATTAAATTCTTTTAAAAAACCTGATACGTCGGCATTTTCTGAAAAAAGAAGATAATCGGCATATGACAGCAGTCTCTGATATCTTCCGAAAAAAACGTCCGGCGAAAACTCACAGATAAGTATTATAATCTGTCCTCTTTTTTTAATAAACCTATCAGGCAGAGAACCATCCGATACTATATACTGTGCATTCGCATAAGATCTTATTCTTTTTAAGCGGCAGGGAATATTTATTCTGTCATTGTCGCTGTAAACAGTTCCTGATTTTATATTTTTTTTATATTTCAAAAGATATATGCTTTCAGCAGTAGAATTCAGAATCCTTCTGATAGCAGATTTTATTTCCATCGGAGCTCCTTTTTAACTTACATTAACAAAAAAGCGCCTTATATAAGGCGCTTTTTTGTTAATGTGGTATAGAGAAAGAAAAGAACAATGAAGATACCGTAAATTTGCATTTCAAGTATCCATATTCTGTTTTTGTTATTTATCGGCACATACCCCGCAAACGCCTTCCATTACCAAAGTATCAATATCTATTTCAAAATCAATACTTTCCTTGAGTTTATCCTTTACAGACGACAGCTCGCTGATATCAACATCAAATACCTTGCCGCACTTACGGCAGATCAAATGCTGATGTCTTGTCAACGTTCCGTCAAAGCGGTCAGACCCGCCCGGAACATTTATTTTTTTTAGCATATTATTTTCAGCCAAGTAATTCAGATTTCTGTAAACAGTCCCCAAGCTCAATTCGGGATGATCTTTTTTTAAAAGCTTATAAACATATTCCGCTGTAGGATGAACCCTGTTTTTAAAAACGGCCTCCATTATAAGCTCTCTTTGCTTTGAATAGCGCATAAAAACAAATCCTTGAAAATCGTAACCTAATCTATTGCTATTATAACAAATTTTCGCTTATATGTCAAGTGTTTTTTGAAAAAATCATACAATATTTTACACTTTTTCTATCTTGCAAGTATTACCATTAAATTAAAATTTTTCTTGACTTTTTATGTAATTAGTAATATAATAATCTTAAAAATTGTAAAAGGAATGAGATTATGAAAATCAAGCAAAATTCTCTCGCCTTGAAAAAAATAGATTCTGCAGGTAAAATAATATATAGGTCAGGGCAATGGATAATTCTTGTATTATGCTTTCTGATATTTATTTATCTAACTTTTCAGAGCCTGCTTTATACTACAAGTATTTATAATGCTCCTGATGATCCGTCGACAGTCATAATGATGCATGATAATTTTTATATAAACGCGGCGGTTATTTCAATTGCATTTATCTGCGGAATTCTTTTCCTACAGAGGCTCATGGATAAAATAAACCCGAAGATTTTCGGCGCCGCGCTTCTCGTCTATACATTTTTATTAGGACTTATCTGGAATCTTCTCACCAAAACGTCTCCTGCTCACGATTCATACAATATTCTTTCAGGATCTCAGCAATTTGCCATTAACGATTACACTCCGCTCATGCCTGAAAACGATTATTTTTATGATTATCCGTTTCAGCTCGGCTATGCATTCGTCGGAGAAATAATAATACGAATTTTCGGTGATAACGCATATTTTATTCTTCAGCTTTTAAATATTCTTGCGTCCGTAGGAATATCCGCGTCTTTAATAACTTTCGCAATACTTATTTTCAAAAAAAGAAAAACTGTAAATTTCACCATTCTATTTCTATTCGGCTGCATTCAGCCTATATTATTTACAACCTTTCATTACGGCAATCTTCTCGGCTTTTCCTTATCCCTATGGGCAATGGTATTCACTTGCGTTTATTTGAAAAACCGTAAAAAGCGATTCATCATATTTTCAGCCGTTTTTATTTCAGCGGGAATCATATGCAAATCAAACAGTCTTATTATTTTAACTGCGATCTGCATAATCCTCATTCTTGATTTTCTTAAAACTCATAAGCTTGCCAATATTACCGCTATCCTGATATCAGTTATAATGGGAATAGGACTTAATCAGCTGATAATTTTTCAATATGAGCAAAGAGCAGACGTTTCACTGGGAGGAGGAGTTCCAAAGATACTATGGCTTGATATGGGGCTTCAGGAAACGTCAGATCCCAACCGTCCGGGATGGTATAATCCGGAATACACTGTAATAAGATACAATTCCATGAACAAAGATGAAAAGGCCGCGGCAGACAGCGGAATAAGAGATATAAAAAAACGTATCTCAAAGCTGATTTCCTCTCCGGCGGAACGAGCGAACTTTTTTGCCACTAAGACGCTTAGTCAATGGAACGATCCTCTTTATATGTCTATATGGGTAAGCTCTACCAGAGGGGCAAGAGAAGAACCCGGCAGCTTTGTAAAAAGCATGTATTCCGGAAATGCGGGAATACTTACGGAAAACTACGCGAATTTCTATCAGTCGTTCATATTTCTTTTCGCTTCGGCGGGAATGCTCGTTATTCTGAAACGTCGAAATATCAGACGCAATAGCTTTATAGCCGTTCTTCCTTTAATCTTCATCGGAGGATTTCTCTATCACCTGTTTTTCGAAGCTATGCCGCAGTATAACGTTACATATTTTACGCTGTTTATACCAATCGCCGCGTTCGGATTTTCAGAATGCTGTGAAAAATATCATGATTCATTAATTGGATTTATAAAATATAAATTCAGAAAAAGCAAAACTAAATCAGAGGAATCAGTATAAAAAATATGCGCCTCCAAAAGCGTCCGACTTTTGGAGGCGCATATCATTATCAGCGATCCTTCTTATAGCTATATGCTGTTTTCCGAATCCGGAACATGTATAACAAGCACGTCGTTTTCCGCAATATCGGTAGGACCTCTCGGAATTACAACCTCGGAGCCGCGTTTGATCAATATTACAAAAGCGTCAGATTCAGCTGAAAATTCCGAAATTTTTTTCCCGATCCATCTGCTTCCGGTATGTATTTTCTGCTCGGCAAATTGAACTGCTCCGCTTCCCTGATAAACAGGGGCGCTTACGACGACGATATCGTCCTCACGAAGAACAGTCTTCCCGTTTGGTATAATACGTTCACCGTTTCTGATAATCAGTACGAACAGCAGATCCCAGGGAATAGATAATTCTCTGATTCTTTTATTAAGCCACGGGTGCTCGTCGCCTGTTATCGTCAGCTTGATAAACTGAACGTCCAGCTCTTCGGCATAGTCGTTGAAGGTTTTTAGAACATTTTCGTTTTTATCTATCATGCCCAGCTTTTTAGACATAAACGGTATAAGAGTACCCTGACATGTTATAGATATAAGAACGATGCAAAATACTATATGAAAAATGTCGTCGGTAAGCGAATCGACATTAACCGAGGCCATGATTGCAAAAACAATAGACGCCGCGCCGCGGAGACCGGACCACGAAACAAGAAGCTGCTGAGGTATACTGCATTTAAGAGGGGTAAGTATTGCAAAAACTGCCGCCGGTCTTGCGACAAAGGTAAGAAACAAAGCAATTGCAAGAGCCGCCGGAAATACCTGAGGAAGCGAGGAAGGAAAAGAAAGCAGCCCCAAAAGGAAAAATATAAGCATCTGCATAAGGCCTGTCAGTCCGTCAAAGAAATGAACCATCGACTGCTTATTCTTTATATCGGAATTTCCCAGAATAATTCCTACAATATAAGCGCTCAAATATCCGTTTCCGCTTATAACAGACGGCAGCGCATATGAAAGCACTGCGACGCCAAGAACAAAAACGGCGTCAAATCCTTCTGTTGAGAATTTAAAATGCGTAAGCACAAACCTTGCTCCCAGAGCTATAACGACGCCGATGACTATTCCATAAACAAATTGTGCAAATATAAGATAAAGTATCTCAAGTCCGCTGACGCTTGAATTCATTGCGGAAATCATGATTGCCGTAAGCATATATGAACAAGGATCGTTGCTTCCGCTTTCCATTTCAAGCAGAGAAGCGGTATTTTCCTTAAGACCCAGCTTTTTTGAACGCAGTATCGAAAAAACCGAGGCTGCGTCGGTAGAGCTTATAACCGAGCCGATCAGCATACTTTCGAGCCAGTCCATACCTAAGGCAAACCTGCAAAATAATCCTGTTATCCCCGCGGTTGCCGCTACTCCGACCGTGGACAAAAGCACAGATTTTACAGCTACGGGCTTTGCCTCGCTCCAGCGTGTGCCAAAGCCTCCGTAGAACATAATAAAAATAAGAGCTATTGAACATATTTTTTCCGCAAAAGGAAAATCGGCAAAAGGAATTTTAAATATTCCGTCCGAGCCGAAGGTCATCCCAAGCAAAATAAAAGCAAGAAGAACGGGGACTCCCAGTTTACCGGAAATTTTATTGAAAATTACGCAAATCAGAATTACAGAAGACGCAATAAGTAACGATAGAGCCATGTACTACCCCCTTTGCACGTTCACATTATATGGCCAGCGATATAAAATATCCTGCCAAAAGAGCCAGAAGAACTGCCGCCATTATAAAAGTAACCGCAGCAGTTTTTTTCTTGCCGGATTTGAAATATTCAATTCCGTTCCAAATTGCTACGGCAATAAGAAGCACAGATGAAACGGGCAAAGTAATCTTTCTCGATACTATTTTAAAGATACCGAGAAAAAGAATTATCATTACGGCTACACATAATATTATGCGAATTAACGCGGTATTTTTCTGCTGTTTGTTATTTTCCATTTTCTTTTACCTCCGTTTTACAAACCTTTTTCTTAGAGCCGTCCGGCTGCAGTATAAACGTGTTGTCAAGCTGCGCCTCAAGACTGCAAATTATGCTTTTACGGTATTCTGTCCTGAGAGCCTCCTGCTCAAGCTTCTCCTCAGGTGACAGAACCGTTTCTCTTGATTTTCGGGCAAGATAATTTATACGGTCGATTTTTTCCTGTTCCATTTGTACCTCCTTTCATCCTGATTCATAGATAATGCTATTTAATTATATCATATTTTTCTTTTTTCTTCAACAGGCAGTTGATTTTTTATAATAATATTGATATTATAGATAGTATATATTGCTTTAATGATATAAAATCTATAGTTAAAGGAATGATCAATATGAAAAAAGCCGCGATAATTACCGGAGGGTCAAGAGGAATCGGAAGGGCTTTGGCAATCAGGCTTGCCGAAGACGGATATATTCCAATAATAAATTACCTTGAAAGCAGGGCAGAAGCGGAGGACTTGGCAAAGCTGACCGGCGGAGAGGCTATATGCGCCGACGTTTCCGACCTCACGTCCGTTAAGGAAATGACCGACCAGGTCTATAATAAATTCGGCGGTATAGACGTTCTGGTCAATAATGCCGGAATATCTGTAACAGGACTTTTTACGGATATAACGCCAAAGCAGGAGCAGAAACTTATCGATATAAATATAAAAGGCGTTTTTAACGCTTCACGCTGCGTTCTTCCCTATATGATAAGAGCAAAATCAGGTAAAATCGTCAATATATCTTCCATGTGGGGACAATCCGGCGCTTCATGCGAGGTACATTACTCTGCAACAAAAGCGGCGGTAATCGGATTTACAAAGGCTCTTGCCAAAGAAGTAGGCCCTTCTGGAATAAACGTAAACTGCATCGCGCCCGGAGTGATTGATACTGATATGAACGCACACTACGACAGTGAAGATATCAGCGTCCTAAAGGAGAATACGCCGCTTCAGCGAATAGGCGCCGCCGAGGACATCGCACAGACAGCGGCGTTTCTGGTTTCAGACGCCGCCTCGTTTATCACCGGACAGATAATAGGCGTAAACGGCGGATTTATTATTTAATATATATGACAGGAGAATTGTAATGCTTAATGAAAGACTTAAAAAACAGATCGAATTTATAAAGGAAATAGACAAGTTAAAGGCAATAAAACGTCAGACTCTGCTTATTAATGAGGATAGGGCGGAAAACGACGCGGAGCATAGCTGGCATTTGGGAATGCTTGCTTTTCTTCTGGCAGAATATTCAAACGAAAATATTGATATACTTAAAACGATGAAAATGACGCTTATCCATGATATCGTAGAAATAGACGCGGGCGATACTTACTGCTATGACGAGGAGGGATACAAAACAAAACCTGACAGAGAATCCAAAGCCGCAGAGAGAATCTTCGGAATGCTTCCCGAAGATCAGTATGAGGAACTGATAGGACTTTGGCGGGAATTCGAGGATATGAAAACACCCGAATCAAAATTCGCCTGCGTTCTCGACCGACTTCAGCCTATATTGCTTAATTATTCTAAGGGAGGAGCTTCATGGATAAATCACGGCGTAAGCCGGGAACAGGTTAGAAACAGAAATCTATGCACAAAAGAAGGCTCTGACGAATTATATAATTATATAATGAGTATTATCGACAGCGCCGCAGATGAAGGAATGCTGAAAAAATAATACTGTTGTTAATTCCGCCAAAAACAAAGATTAAATAAATGTAAAGTTTATTTAAAGAGTAGAACTGTTTAAAAAGTAGGTGAAAAAAGAAAAAATAATATTGAAGTTTATTATTTCATGTGATATATTATAAAATGGATTCAGAAATAAAAAATAATATTTTTTAATACTGAAAAGAAAGAATGAGGGATCAAATGAAAGAAAAACTTATTGCCGTAAAAGAAAGAATAAATAGCTTTAACGGCAGACGCAATGAAAACTCCCGGAAATATAAGATGACCAATCTGCTGCTTACAGTTTTATTTCCCGTTTTTATAGTTTGTATGGCAGAAATAAATCAGGCGAAAAAGCCCGCTAAATTTATACTTTTCGTCGCTGAAAGACCGTCGGTAATGCTATTTAATATACTTATCGCATCGCTGATATTCTATGGACTTATGCTGCTTTTTAAAAAAGGCTGGATTGCCGCAGCTATTCAGTCGTTTATCTATATGGCGCTTAGTATAACGGAGCTTTTTAAATTCAATACGAACGGCAACCATCTTATTATGACTGATATGAAGCTTGTTAAGAGCGTAAAAAGCCTTACATCCTTCGCTTATATAAAAATAACGCCCGTTCTGATAGCATATGTATTAATCGTTCTTATTTATCTTGGCGCCGTTTTCTGGTTCAATCCTAAAATGAAGCTGAAAATTACAAGGCGTATCGTTCCTGCCTTGGCATGCATAGGAGCATGCGTTTCAGTTGTTACAATACCGGCAATATCCAAGCCTGTTTATTCACTTTTTGATCTTGATACAACGGCTGCCGACAACACCTTCAAGCTCAATGAAAAATTTGAAAATAACAGCTTTCTCGCATTTTTCTGCCAGACTGCTTCAGAAAATCTTGCCAATCGTTTAACTGAACCGGAAAACTACAACGACGATACGGTAGCCGCTATGATGAACGTAAACATTGATGACGCGGAAAACACTTCTTTTGAAAATAAAAAGCCGAATGTTATTATGATAATGTCTGAAGCGTACGCAGATTTCAGACGATTTGAGGATCAGCTTGATTTAAATATCGGAGATACATACGACGGCTTTGACAGCGTCGCCGATCAGGGCTATAAGGGAACGGCAATTGTTCCTACTTACGCAAGCTGGACTGTCAGAACTGAATTTGAGCTTAATTTCGGACTTCCCGTAAGATCCTTAAACGATCCTAATATGCCTCAGCGTTTGCTGCTCGACAGAGCTCAGCCTACAATAGCTTCATATTATAAAAGCTGGGGTTACTCCACCGCTTATGTTCACCCGTTTATGGGATCGTTTTATAGCAGGCAGAGAGTATATGCTAATTTCGGATTCGATAAGCTTATTTTTGACGAGGACTTTACGGTTCCGATAAATTATTATGGAACATACATTGACGATCAGACTGTATTCAACCAGATTGAAAAGCTTATTAATGAAACTGACGAACCGCTTTTCCTGCATACAACTACAATGCAGAATCATCAGCCATACGATCAGGGAGAAAACCCGGAAGACGAAATGGGCAATTATTTTCAGTGGATTTCTAAAACAGGTACAGATTTTGAAGCGTTTATAAATAATCTTTCCGATATAGACGAGCCGACTATTGTATTTATGATAGGAGATCATTATCCGTCGCTTAAAGGTGAAAACAGCGTTTACGATCAACTGGGTATGAACGGCGACAATTGCAGCGTGCTTTATGAGCAGCCGTACATTTTATGGAGCAACTATGAGCTTGATTACAGCTCCATTCCGGAAGAGAAGCTTTCCGCTTTTTATATGCCTTATGTTATCATGGATCTTATAGACGCTCCTAAGGACAGCTTTATTCAAGCAATGGATAATAAAATGGACACTCTTCCCATTTACTCAACAAATTATGATTCATCTGTCGGAAGAGATGAAGAGCTTGATATTTTAACTTATGACAGAATACTTGGAGATATAGTTTCCTCTAATGCAATACCTGAGGAATTACGCAAAACTGCGGAAGAGGCAGAAAACGACTGATATTAATAACAGGGCGTCCGTAAATCCGGATGTCCTTTAATTTAGGTGAAAGGAATAAAAAATGAAAGAAATTAAAGCAGGAATGAAATCGTCGGCAGAAACTGAAGTTAATAAAGAAAACCTCGCCGTTACAATCGGCAGCGGATCCCTTGAAGTCTTCGCAACTCCGATGATGGCAGCCCTTATGGAAAATGCGGCGTCAAAGGCTGTAGCGGCAGCATTGGAAAATGATGAAACAACGGTCGGTACCATGCTAAATATTACTCACACTTCCGCAACGCCAGTCGGAATGAAAGTTACCGCTTACGCAGAGGTTATTCAGTCGAATGGACGAGAAATTACATATCATGTTACAGCTGAGGACGAAAAGGGTATTATTGGCGAGGGAACTCACAAAAGATTTATTGTTTCGGCAAATAAATTTGTCAATAAAACAAACTCAAAATTAAATGCATAATTGAATTTTTTCTAAATATTCGGTAATAATATTTATGCGGTTTAATACCGTTGTTAAATACAGCCGCCGCTTGCTGAAAAAGCGGAACCGTATTCATAAAATAACGCTTTACAGCTATATTTTATAACTGCGGTCTATGGAGATTAAAATGAATAATCAGAAAAACAGTCAGAATCAGCAGAACAACAAGAATAACCAGAACCAGCAGAACAGCCAGAATCAGCAGAACAACCCCAACAGCCAGAACCAGCAGAATAATCAGAACAACAGATAAAAAATCAACAAATTAACAAGGACCTGTAAAAAAACAGGTCCTTATTTTTTATAAATAAAAAAACAACTTAATAAATGGAAAAAATTATCTATTTCGTAGATTGACATTTTTTGATAGAAATGATAAAATTATTAATATAGATAAAGTATGACTTATCTTTTGATACGAATTTTAAAACTTAATGAATGAGAGGTAAAGTATGGACTTAAAAAAGAAGATTGCATCTGCTTTGTCTGCTGCAATCGTACTTATGACATCAGTTCCGGCGCTGGGCGTTTCCGGTGCGGCAGTTATTAACGGCGGGTTTATTAAAGGCGACATAAACCTTGATAAACAGGTTTCATCTGCGGATATCGTTGCCGTATCTCAGTATCTTGCCGGAAAATCAACTCTGACTGAGGAAGAGCTTGTTATTGCGGATATGAACGACGACGGAATTGTAAACATTTTTGATCAGATACTTATTAAAAGGACCGTTCTTACAATCAGGGATATTGTTGAGATTCCTGAAGAAACTGATCCGACAGAGGCTACCGATCCAACAGAATCGACAGAGCCTTCTACCGAGGAAGCGACTACTACTGTAACCGACGTTACCGAGCCTTCCACCGAGGTAGTTACTACTACTGTAACCGACGTTACCGAGCCTTCAACTGAGGAAGTTACTACTATTGTAACCGACGTTACCGAGCCTTCCACTGAGGAAGTTACTACTATTGTAACCGACGTTACCGAGCCTTCCACTGAGGAAGTTACTACTATTGTAACCGACGTTACCGAGCCTTCCACCGAGGTAGTTACTACTACTATAACCGACGTTACCGAGCCTTCCACCGAGGTAGTTACTACTATTGTAACCGACGTTACCGAGCCTTCAACTGAGGAAGTTACTACTACTGAAACAATTTCATTGCCTTATGAATTTAAAATTGCCCCGGATAATGAAGATAATGTAGAATCCATTAAGTTTACCGTTGTCTCTGATAAGGACGACATAGCATATAACGGCGCGGTACAGTTTATTGTAAACGGAGAGTACAGTTCAGATTACGATGTTGTCTTTTCTAACAATGATTCTAATGAGTTTGAGATCAAAGTACCTGAAAATATAACTGATCCTACTGCAATTACATCTATAAAGATTGTAAAATACTGGCAGTCGGACGAAACCGCAAATCTTGCTCTGTCAAACGTTAAAGCAGTTATCGGCGGCAATGAAACAGATTCTTATGAAGAGCCTGCAAAAACAGCGGATTCAAAGACTATACCGCTCTATTCAATAGGTTCAAATTCTTTCTGGAATGACGGAAATGCAAACCTTTCATCTGAATGCGTTCTCCCGGAAATAAAGGAAAACGGAACCTATACCGCTAAAATCGTTTTAGCTGAAGGTTCTAATACAATAGAATTCCTTGCACTTGCATTTGACGGCCTTTCATCTTCTGATTTTAAGGATCTTGCTTTTAAAGTAAAATCCATTAAAGTTGACGATACTGAGCTTGAAACCGCTGATTTATCAAAGGTATCGGTAAATACCAATATTGAAGGCTCAACAAGAATTTACCTGACCGATACATGGACAACAACAAAGGTCGAGGCTATTCCGTCAGACACTTCTGTAAATCAAAGTATTGAAATCGAATTTACTGTCAGCGGTATAGAATAAAAAAGATTTAATAAATAAATCAGGCGCTTTCCATATGGAAAGCGCTTTTGTTTATATATACAAAATAATAATACATAAAAATTATTGACAAATATATAAAATAATGATATAATTATACAAAAAAGAGGAGAAAATTTCCATGAAACTTAAAAATAAAATTGCCGCTATAACATCAGCCGCAATAGTCATAACGTCGTTGCTAAGCGGCGCGTCTGCCGAAGAAAACGCACAGATTCGTAAAATTAAAGGCGATATAAACAGAGATTATATTATTTCTGTTGCCGACGCAGTCGCACTTAGTCATTGCCTTACCGGCAAGGCGTTTCTGGAAGAAGGCGACGAGTATTACGCCGATATTAATAACGACGGAGCAGTTGACGCCTTTGATCTTATGCTCCTTCGCAGAACTATACTCGGAATACGCGAACAGGATATTGAAGAGGAGGAAACAACCGAGCCGCCTGTTACAACTTCCCCGCCGATAACAACAGAGGTTTCAACTACCGCTGTAAGCGATCCTGTTACACAAACTACGTCATTTACAGAAACAACTGCGTATGTCACCACAACTGAAACAATAACCACGACAATCGAACAGATAGACTTGAGCGACATGCCAGAGGAATATAAATACGCCCTTGATTGGGTATGGGAAAACAGGATAACAGCGGAAAAATCCACTGAACGCTGGAATACGATTTTCGATCAGATAGACGCAGGAAACGGCACACTTAACTATGTAGTAAGATGGCAGTCTTATAAAACGGTTTCACTTGAGCAAAGAATACAGCTTGAGGAAATGATTGAGAAATCCGTCAATGAATGGACAGATTATCTGATCGGTTACGACGACTGGAAATACGGTCACATTGACGTAAATGTCGTGGGATGGGCGGTTATAGACGAAAGCGTAATACTGGATAGACAGTCTGACGAAATTATTTATACAAATTGCACTCCTTACGACAGCCAGTATGATACCACCAATGGCAGGGAAGAAATACCGGTATGGCTTCCAAATGCGCCTGACGAGCTTTCACGTATGTATCATTTTGATACAAATATAGGCTTTGATTACCCCGGCGGTCTTGATAAACGGTTTGATATGTATCTTTGGGCAACTCAGGGATTCCCTGATATAGGAGGCTGCGGAGGAGACTGGGGACAGCGGCTATCTGATAACGCTTATTTAAATATGTTAGACGGAACAGGTATCCACGTATTCCAACACGAGCTGGGACACGGTTTCGGTATAACTGACTTTTACGGCGGAGAGGGAGAATCCGACGGTTTTCCGCCCGGAGGATTCCCTGAGCCTACTATAATGATGGCCGGAAACTCTATGGAAATTACTAATTATGACGGATGGCAGCTCAGATATATCTGGAGTAAAATAAAGGATCAGTCAATAAACGGCAATAACAGATTCAGTTAATAATATAATTTAAAAAAAGGGAGCGATTATATATCGCTCCCTTTTTTCTTCATTATATCTAAGTTTATATCGCATTCATATTCTTTATCAATTAAAATATATTTAAATTTATATTTTTTGCACAGTAAAAGATTCTTTTTGTTTTCATTCAGCAAAAATTCTTTGGTACATAACTCATGATCAAGACGATTTTCAATAATACAAGCATATTTGTTTATGTTATCATAATTATTTTCAATATAATTTTCTGTCATTATTATACAGTAAAAGTCAATATGATAAAGATATTCGGTATCAAAATATCTTTGCCAGTCAAACGGTATATAACATCCCTCAATTATAAGATTCTGATTATTTTCTATCGCCGTTTTGATTATTTCCTTAATAACAGGCCATAAATATTGTGTTAATTTATCGTCGTCTTCCGGAGTTAAATCTGTATATCCGCTTCGTATAAGTCCCATTTTCAGATGATCCGCAGATAAATAAGGAAATTTGTATTTTTCAAGCATTCTTTGAGCCAATGCTGTTTTACCCGTATGTGTAGCTCCGGAAATCAAAATTACCATAGCGCCAACTCCCTAAATTTATAAAATACCAAAGCTGTCCTATAATTTCAAGGACAGCTTTCAATACTAAATCAAAAGTTATTTCTCACTGCAAAATTCAACCTTTTCGCCCGCAAGTATCATATTTGTAGTTCTCATTGCACACATCTTTCCGCACATTGAGCATGTATGCCTATCTTTCGGAGGAGTGCTTTCAAAATATGCCTTTGCCTTTTCAGGATCTATAGCATATTTAAACATTTCATCCCAATCTACTCTTCTGCGGGCGTCGCTCATTTTATTGTCTATATCTCTGGCATTAGGAATACCTTTAGCTATATCGGCGGCATGAGCGGCAATCTTTGAAGCTACTATACCCTCTCTTACATCGCTTTCATCAGGCAATCTTAAATGCTCCGCCGGCGTTACATAGCATAAAAAGTCGGCGCCGTTTGCCGCGGCAATGGCCCCGCCTATAGCCGAGGTTATATGATCGTAGCCGGGCGCTATATCTGTTACAAGAGGTCCGAGAACATAAAACGGCGCGTTATGGCATAAACGCTTCTGAACGGTCATATTTGCGGCAATTTCATTCATTGCCATATGGCCCGGACCTTCAACCATTACCTGAACATCCTTCGCCCACGCTCTTTCAGTTAAAGCGCCAAGCTCTATAAGCTCTGAAATCTGACCGGCATCAGTACTGTCATTAATGGATCCAGGTCTTAGTGCGTCCCCAAGGCTTATAGTTACGTCATATTCTCTTAATATATCTAATACCTCGTCATAATATTCATAAAACGGATTTTCATTTCCGGTCATTTCCATCCATGCAAAAAGAAGCGAACCGCCTCTTGAAACTATATTAGTAAGCCTTCCCTGACGTTTAAACGCCTCAATTGCTCTTTTATTTATTCCCGCATGAATAGTCTGAAAGTCGACGCCCTCCTTAGCGTGAGCTTCTACAACCTTAAGAAAATCCTTAGCGGTTATTTCCAACAGATCCTTTTCAAGGTATCCGATAGCGTCGTACATCGGAACTGTTCCGATCATTGCAGGCGACATCCCGATAAGTTCCTGACGAAAAGTATTTGTTTTTCCGTAGTTACTTAAATCCATTATGGCTTCACAGCCGAAATCAATTGCCATCTGAACCTTTTTCATTTCCATATCATAATTTTTGCAGTCGCCGGAAATTCCAAGATTAACATTTATTTTAGTTCTAAGTCCCGAACCGATTCCCTCCGGACTTAACGCTTTATGATTTACATTAGCGGGAATGCAGACGCTGCCCTCTGCAACCTTTTGACGAAGCTTTTCCGCTTCAATATTTTCTTTATCCGAAACAATACCCATTTCCTTTGTAATAATTCCTTTTTTTGCGGCTTCCATTTGTGTTTTATAAATCATTTAGCGACCTCCGTTTTTATAAAAATGATTAAGCGGTCCCCTTCCCTTTCCAAGATCAAGACCATACCTTATAGCTCCGGTTATATAATCCTTAGCATTCTTTACGCTTTCAGCCATACTCCTGCCGAGAGCCAGATTAGCGGCAATAGCTGAGGAAAGCGTACATCCTGTGCCATGCGTATTGGGATTTTCCAGCTTATCTGCTTCAAAAGAATAAAATCTATTACCGTTATAAAGAATATCTTCAGCGGAATCGGTTAAATGTCCGCCCTTAATAAGAACGCTTCCTCTGCACATTCCGTAAATTTTTTCAGCAGCAGATTTCATCTGCTCCCTGCTTTCAATAGGTACTCCTGCTAATACTTCCGCTTCAGGCAGATTGGGCGTTACAATATCAGCAAGAGGAAACAGCTTCTCAATAAGAGAATCCACGGAATCCTCTGAAATCAAACGATGTCCGCTGGTAGAAACCATAACGGTATCAAGCGCTATATTTTCAGCATTTTCCTTTTCAAGAAATCCAGCCACGGTATCTATAATATCCCGACTCGACAGCATTCCGATTTTGACAGCGTCAGGTCTTATATCATTAAAAACCGACCTTAACTGCTTTTCTACAAAATCAGCCGGAATGTCAAATATACCGTCGACTCCCATAGTGTTCTGAGCAGTAACCGAGGTTATAACGCTCATTGCATAGCAGCCATTAGCTGAAACTGCCTTTATATCAGCCTGAATACCCGCGCCGCCTATGCTGTCGCTGCCGGCGATAGTAAGCACTGTCTTCATCATACATTCTCCAATGCTTTCATTGCAACACTTTTTAAAGTCATAGCTGACGTCCTGATATCATCCTGTGCAAACAATGAAGATACAACCGCTACTCCGGCAATGCCCGTATCTTTAAGCTGCATCATATTTAAATAATTAATTCCGCCTATAGCTACGACAGGGATAGGTATCTTCATACATATTTCTTTAAGCTCCTCCAAAGAAATAGGCGTTGTATTTTTTTTAGTCGGAGACTGAAAAACTGCTCCGCAGCCAAGATAATCGGCTCCCGCCGCCCATGCCGCCTGCGCTTCATGCAAATTGTGAGCCGTTGCGCCTATAACGGCGTCTTCGCCCAGCACCCGCCTTGCATACAGCAGATCTCCGTCTTCAAGGCCAAGATGTACGCCGTCTGCGCCCGACTGATCTGCAATTTTTATTGAATCATTTATTATAAGAGGAACTCCGTATTTCCGGCAGACAAGCTTTAAATCCTTTGCCATTTCCAGTATTTCCTCGTAAGACTTGTTTTTTTCTCTGAGCTGAACTATAGTCGCGCCTCCTTTAACAGCGTCTTCGACAGCTTCAGCAAGACTTATTCCGTTTTTCAGACATGAAGAATCAGTAACAGCGTATAGTCTTAATTGTTTATTTACTACTCTCAATTTTTCACTCCTAAAAAAGCGTACCCGCAAAAAAGGAGTACGCTGTTTAATCAATACTCCCTTCGCCGGCATTATCCGTTCAGGTTTAACGGGTTTATTCTCAGCCTGTTTGACAGCAAGCACCCCGGATTATCTTTATTCTGTTTTAATTCAGTTCTACAATCCAGCCGTATTCGTCCGGTATTTTTCCCCACTGAATTCCGGTCATAGTATCATAGAGCATCTGTGAAATTTTTCCGATCTTATTATCGTTGATTTCCATGATCTTATCATTCCATTTCAGATGTCCGACCGGAGAAATAACAGCCGCTGTACCTGTTCCGAATACCTCGTCAAGCTTTCCGGCATCGTAAGCGTCGGCGACCTCCTGAATAGAAATTTTTCTCTCCGTTACCTTATAACCATTTTTACGGCATATTTCTATAGCGGATTTTCTTGTGATACCCGGAAGCACAGAACCCGTCAGCGCAGGTGTAATTACCTCGCCGCCGATAACAAAGAAAATATTCATCGAACCGACTTCTTCAATATATTTCTGCTCAACGCCGTCCAGCCAGAGAACCTGTTCATAGTCCTGCTTGTGAGCCTCGTCCTGACCTGCAAGTGAAATGGCATAGTTCGCCGCTGTTTTGACAAAACCTGTTCCGCCTCTTACAGCTCTTACATAATTGCTTTCAACATATATTTTCACGGGATTCAGACCTGTTGAATAATATGCGCCTGACGGTGAAAGTATTATCATAAACAAATAATGGTCGGCCGGTCTAACGCCTACATACGGATCAGTGGCGATTATAAACGGTCTTATGTAAAGCGACGCGCCCTCCGTATGAGGAACCCAGTCCTTTTCAACATTTAAAAGGGCTGTCAGCGCCTCTAACGCGTCGTCAACCGGTATTTCAGGAATAACCATACGCTTGTTAGACGTATTAAGCCTTTTGAAGTTTTCATCCGGACGGAAAAGCTGTATCTTTCCCTCCGATGTCCGATAAGCTTTAAGGCCTTCAAAAACCTCCTGACCATAGTGCAGACACATTGCGGCCGGAGACAGGGAAAGATTCTGATAAGGAACGATCCTTGCGTCATGCCAGCCTTCGCCCGTATCATAGTTCATAATAAACATATGGTCGGTAAAAATATGTCCGAAACCCAGCTTCGTTTCGTCTGTCGGCTTTTGTTTAAGCGTTTTTGTAAGTTCCATTCTGATATTCATTTAATAAGACCCCTTTTTTGTCTGTATCAGTCGCAGACAGTAATATATTTTTTTTGGAATTTACTTTTTAATACTGCAATCGCCGCTGCTGCACCGACTGCAATAGCGGATATCATAAAAACGGTCAACAAAACTTTATTGCATTTTTTCATTTTCATGCATCTCCCAATAAACTTTAAAAAACTTTTGCTTTTTATATTATATCATAATTTTTTTGATTTGGCTATATAGTTTTTTAAAAATCATAAAATTTTCTTTAAATATTCAAATCTTAGCCATATTTAAACTGCATTTTTCAGAGAACGGCGTATTTCTATTGTTTTATGATCCGAAAACCGCCTGATAAGAACAGCGTAAGCCGCCTTTATAGACGACGCCGACGCCATAATGAACAGCGGAGAGAAATTGACAAGATATCTTGACCGGGTTTCCCATATGACAAAAAATACAAATACGCCGCATATTATAATCTTCAGCAGAATTTCTTTTCCGTCCGTTCTGCCCGAAAACGCTCCGACGGCAAACGAAAATGTAATCATTGCCAAAAGCATAAATTGATATACGGAGCAATACCATTTAAAAACTATATTGCCGGTAACAAAGTTTTTAAGCATAGTGGCTTCTCCGCCGTATTTTTTGTCAAGACCGAGATAATAGCCTATGAAATACGTTCCGTCTCCCCATGTCCAGGAAATTTTCTTGGCCAGATGCTTCATCATTCCAAAAAGACCATAATCTGAAATTCTCTTTTTTATCTCATTTAGATTCGCTTCCTTCTTCTGGTCATAATCGCCGCTGTTTACTGTAAACCAGTAATCGTCCAAATAAAAGCCCCCTCTGTCGTGGAGTCCCATCATAACCCAGTGAGTAGGGGGAAATTTGATTTCCTCCAATTCTTGCTTATCAGCTAAATCAAAGCTTTTAATAAATGCCGAGCTTGCCGCCGACGCAATTACGATTCCGCTTAATAACACACAGGCGGATCTGAAATAAGCCTTACGGTTGAGCTTTGTGCAAAAATATATAAGATAAAGCAGGAACGCTGGTATAAGAATTATAACGCTGCCTTTGATTTTGCAGCCTATAACCAAAAACAATCCGCTGAAAAGAAGCTGTACGACAGATTTTTTAACGCTTTTATTTTCCATGCCGCTAAGGAACATATAAATCGACGCCATTACCCAGGGCATACTCATGGAATCCGTATAAAAATATGGAGTATATGTGTAAAATACTGAAAATCCAGCGCCTATTACAGCGCAAAAAAGAGGAGTAAATTTATCCCTGCTTATTTTTTTTGAAATTAAATATAAAAAAATAAACGACACGTTAAGACCAATAGTATTAAGAAGTATAGGAGCAGCTAAGGGCATTACTCCCGATACGTTACGGCAAAGCGAATAAACAAGAGACAGGATGACAAGCAGAGCCTGATTATTCGGATACCTTACAAAATAATCCATATGTCTTTCAGGAAGATTATTATAAAGGTCGCTTTTATCCCAGGTAAGGCAAAAATCCCTTGCCGCCCTGTCAACATATCCAAGATCAGAAACTGGAGTAAATTTTAAATAAAATGCGGATATAAGTTGTAATACAAGAACAGCCGCCGCAATTACAATAAATATTTTATCTATCTGTTTCCTTGTTAAGCGGACTGTCTTTTTTTTAAGAAAACCGTAAATCAGGATAACGCCCGCTGTAAATACCATACCGCAGACAACTGTAAAGGCAATTGCTGCCGGCGAATATTTTATAAATCCTCTTACAACTGCTGAAATCATTACAAGCAAAAATATAAGAGCAAAACCTCCCTGAACCGCTTTGCTGATCCTAAGCATATTTAATTCCCCTTTTTATTTTTTCTTTATGTACTAATTATAAAATATAAGAGATTAAATGTAAATTGACATTCTAACAGATAAATATGAAAATTTATCCTGTCGCATTGTGTATTATTACAAATAATACACTAAATACACTTAAAACAGTCCGCAGTAATATTTTTCCCAATTTATCTGCCGATATACGGAATCTCTATTGACTAAAGCTTTCTGATTTGTTATAATACGTATAAGTATAAATATGCTTTTTTAAGAAAAATTTGCAAAGAGAGATTATTTTTAATGAACAAAAACGAGCAATATAAACGTATAATTTCGTTTTTTTCCAGCCTGATCCTTATTCTGTTCCTTTCAGGAGTGTTTATTTATATATGGTATGAATATTACAGCGACGCTATCGTGCTTCCGTTTTACCGCCGAGGTAACTGGGTAGTGATTTTTATTTATATGATACTGACGCTGCTTTTTTTCAAGGCTTACGGCGGTCTGAAAATGGGATACCTAAAAAGGTCTGATATGCTTTACTCTCAGTCAATATCAATGGTGGCCGTAAACATAATAACCTATTTCCAGATCAGCGTAATAGGAAGAGATTTTATGAAGGTCATTCCTATGATATATATGACGGCGGCAGACCTTATAATCATTTCCGTCTGGATTTTCTGTAATAACAGGATTTATCTCAAGCTTTATCCGCCGAGAAAGCTGATAATAGTATACGGAAGCAGAAATGCCGAAACGCTTACTAATAAAATGAGCAAACGCGAGGATAAGTATATGATATGCGAATCCATTAGCATCAAAGAGGACTTTTCACGGATTAAAAATGAAATTTCAAGATATGACGGAGTAATAATATGCGATATAAGCGGTAAGCTCAGAAACGATATTATAAAATATTGCTTTGAAAAATCCAAAAGGATTTATATTTCTCCTAAAATTTCAGATATTATTATAAGGGGCGGAGAGGATATCCGGCTTTTTGATTCGCCGCTGCTGCTTTGCAGAAACGAAGGATTATCCTTTGATCAGCGTCTGTTCAAAAGAATATTCGATATTTTATTTTCCGTTATCGGACTTGCCGTTTTGTCGCCAATTTTTCTAATAATTGCGGCAGCAATAAAAATAGACGACCGCGGAAAAATATTTTATAAACAAAAAAGACTGACAATGAACGCAAAAGAATTCTATGTTTACAAATTCAGAAGTATGATTCCCGACGCGGAAAAGGACGGAATCCCAAGGCTTGCTTCAAATTCAGACTCAAGAATTACCAGAGTGGGCAAATTTCTGAGAAAATGCCGTTTAGATGAAATACCTCAGTTAATAAATATTTTACGAGGAGATATGTCCGTTGTAGGCCCGCGTCCGGAACGTCCGGAGCTTACAGAAAAATATGAAAAGGAAATGCCTGAATTTCGTTTTCGTTTAAAAGTCAAGGCCGGTCTTACGGGATATGCGCAGGTTACGGGAGTATACGATACCACGCCTTACGACAAGCTGAAAATGGATCTGATGTACATTGAACGTTATTCAATGGTAATGGATCTGAGACTTATTTTAATGACATTGAAAACTATAATTTTTCCGGGCGAAATGAATTCAAACGAAAAAAATAAATAACTGTATTTTACAGAAGGTGGATAAAATTGAAAGGATCAGATAACTTAAGGGATTTCGTCGCCGCCTATTATCCGCAGGATGAGCAATCGGCAGCCAAAGGAAAATTTTCAAAAAAATATCCCGGCGTTCTGACAGAAATTGAAGTATTCGGAGAAAATCAGAACTCATTCAACCAAAAAGCCGCGGATTGCTTTAATGAATTAAACGACCGTCTCATGCGTCTTGAAGACGCTCTCGCCGCAGAAATACAGGCAAGAAAGAAAGCTGAAGCTTCCGTCTCGTCTTTAAAAAAGGAACTTGACTCTGTAAGACTTCGCTCTACCCTCAATTCAAACCAGATTGAGAAAATCGACGGCGCGCTCGTAAAATACAGCGAACGCACTGAGGATTATGTGCTCCGTATATCCCCCGGAGCAAGGCTTAAGGACTGTCCTAAAGGGTGCCGCGAGGTTGATATTGACGCTCAGATAAACATGCCTGAAAGATTTGAAGGTATTAAAAACTCTTTAGGAGAAGAACGTGAAAAAAAACTCCGCGATTTGGAAAAGGTATGTATGAAGGCTGTAAGCAGAGAGCTTTCATATTTTAACGCGTATGAAGAGGTAGTAATCGACTTTTACGGCAGAGAAAAATATGCGGAAATTATTTATAAAAACCTCTGTAAAAACAGTATTTATAAAATAAATTCCGGCGAAGCTACAGGAAATTCCGGCAGATATTTCGTTTACTGCGGCGATACGGCAAGTATTCCTGAAAAAGCCGTTTTGAAATCCGGAATGATATTTATAACGGGCCATAATCCTCTTGAAGGGTTATCAGAAGCTTGCGTCGACGATTTAAGATTTCTTAACGACTGCGGTATTCACAGCTATACCGCAATGAATCAGGACGCCTATACGGCGCTCAGGGAAGCCGGTTTCCGCTGCGTTTCAATTTCGTCGGCAGAGGAGCTTGCCTCTGGAAATATAATTGCGGCAATTGAAGACGGTATAGAAAACGCCATACCAAACGGGGCGGAGAAATATTCCGTAATTTCAGATATACTTTTCCGTGCAGGAAAAAGCTTTATACGCTCTAATAATGATATTATAGATTTTATAATGAACAACAAGCTTAAATCTGAAGAGCCTGAAATAAAATGTATAAATTCTCTTGAGAAAACAGCTTTAGCAGCAATTATAAAAAATTATTTTTCAGCTTCCGATATAACATCGACTGATCTTTCTCAGGAATCCTCAAACAAATATGACCTTATAACCGGTTTTGACTATATAAGCCACTTTGAATACAAAAAAAGAAAAGAGCTTTACAATAAAGCAAGAGATATGCTCAACGACAGCGGTTTGCTTGTTTTCAGCGGAAAGGACCCTGTAACAGGCATTAAATTGAGAGCTATCGACGGATGGGAAAAATACCCCGTCTACGAAGCTATGTGGACGTCAGGTCAGCTTATATCTGAGCTTGAGGAAAACGGATTCCGAATCAAGTTTCTTATTCCGACGGGAACAGGTTTATACGATCGTCTTCCGTCTAAATATAAGAATATACCCTCTCTTTATATTATCGGGGCGTCGCCTCTGAAGCAGGGAAATTAATAAGGGATAAATGATTTGTTATTTCAGGAGGAAAATTTATGAGAAAGACAAAAATTGTCTGCACAATCGGCCCGGCAACAAAATCGGAAGATATGATGAAAAAGCTAATAGAACACGGAATGAACGTGGCTCGTTTCAATTTTTCACATGGTAATTACGAGTACCATAAGGAATGCCTTGAAACGTTGAGAAAGGCTGCGGCAGAGCTCAAGCTTCCCGTCGCTTCAATGATGGATACTAAAGGTCCAGAGGTAAGACTTGGTCGTTTTGTTGACGATAAGCCTGTGGAAATCAAAAACGGAGACATCTATACTCTAACGACAGAAAACTGTCTTTGCACCGATAAAATCGGCAGCGTAACCTTCAAAAAGCTTCCTGAAGACGTAACAGTCGGAACGCGTATACTTATTAACGACGGCGTAATAGAGCTGCTTGCCGAAAAGGTGACTGCTACTGAAATCGTGTGTCGTATTATCCACGGAGGCAGGCTTTCTAATAATAAGGGAATAAACGTACCCGGAGTAAAGCTTTCGATGCCTTATTTAAGCGACGCGGATATGAGCGATCTTGAATTCGGCGCTAAAATGAAATATGATTTTATTGCCGCAAGCTTTGTAAGAACTGCTGCGGATATAAATTATCTCAGGAGATATACGCAGAGTCTCGGCTGGTTCAATGCAAGAATCATCGCCAAAATAGAAAATTTAGAGGGCGTTGAAAATATAGACGAAATACTTGAAGCTGCGGACGGCATAATGGTCGCAAGAGGCGATATGGGAGTTGAAATACCCTTTGAAAAGATACCCGCTATTCAAAAGGATCTTATTCATAAGGGTTATAATGCCGGTAAACAGGTTATTACCGCAACTCAGATGCTGGAATCAATGATTATGAATCCAAGACCTACCCGTGCTGAAATAACCGACGTTGCAAACGCTATTTACGACGGAACAAGCGCTATAATGCTTTCCGGCGAAACTGCCGCCGGCGAATTCCCCGTTGAAGCCGTAAGCGCTATGGCGCTGATTGCAGAAACCACTGAAAAGGATATCGATTATAAATCAAGATTTCATAAAAGAGAAAACGATTCGAACCCCAATATTGCAAACGCCATATCACACGCAACCGTTACAACAGCCCATGATCTTGATGTAAAGGCAATAATTACCGTTACAAAGGGCGGAAGTACTGCGCGCTTGATTTCAAAATACAGACCGCTTTGTCCTATAATAAGCTGTACGACAGACGATACCGTATGCCGTCAGATGAATATGTCATGGGGAGTAACCCCTCTTGTAATAAGCGAAGAAACTAATACTGACGAACTTTTTGAGCACGCCATAGAAGCCGCTAAGGAAAACGGCTTTGTAGAAAAAGGCGATAAGGTAGTTATAACAGCCGGCGTACCGCTTGGAGTTTCAGGCACTACTAATCTTATGAAGGTTGATACTGTAAAATAAAAAATACCATATAAAAAAGCGGCTGTTTAACAGCCGCTTTTATTTTACTATTTATTTAATATAAGTTTTCTGATTCCAATGGAATCAAATACGTTTACCGCCTTATCTGAATTATAATCGGCATTATTGAACGCCTCTTCAGAAATTGCATTTAAATTAAGTAAATATTTATTGATTGCAACAATATCCGCTGACGAAATTTTTCCGTCCAAATTAACGTCGCCTTTTAGCGCCGGCAAGTCTTCTTCGGTAGGCTGGCTGGTATCAGGCGAAGTACCGTCCGGCTCTATTCCGAAAACAAGCTTTCCGTTATGATAAACAGTTATCTTATCGGTTTTAATACCATCCTCCGCATTCAGAATATCCTGATTGGAATAATCATTTGAAGCGTCCCAGCCGGATCCGTAATTCGGATATACCAAAGCGAGCATTGTTTCACACTGATGTCTTCCCTCTGAAATCGGAAGCGCTGCCGCTCCGTTAGGATATGAAACCTCTATATAATAAACATTATCCTTGTATTGGGTTATAGGCGAAATAACAGCGGCATATTCTTCGCCGTACATAAGAGCCTGATCTCGGTCGACTCTTACGACAATATCGTTTGGAGAATAACCTGCCGAAATAACCTCCGATACGTCAAAGTAATAACGATAAGACATATTGTCAACAACTCTCGCCGGCCAAGCAGTATGATTGGTAAATTTAAGACTCAGTGAAACACCGCTGCCTGACGATTGCTTTAGAGCCGCTTCAACGTAAAATTCATCGTCACGCTTTTCAGGCTCAGGAAAATCAGGATCTGTTGCTCCGCCGTATTCATCGGTCATTTTTGCTAAAAGACCGGTGAAGCCCGCATTATAATCGCACGCGACCTCATTGTTAATAAAATTCTGTCTGTCGTCCTCATATTCTCCATTTTGAGTAGGGCCTCCTACTAATGCGCCGTAAAGAATATGTCTATTATTCGGAGGATTGCTTAAGTCGTTGTTCCATGACGCATGTGCGGTTCTATGATGGGCGTTAAGCGGATAATTTTCACCGTAACCTACTACAAAGCTCTGATTCAGCGGATTATCTCCAAGGCAATAATTGGCCTGCGCTTCATAAAATGACTTATAATCAGCCGTATCCCCAAGCGGAAGAGTATCGCATGCAACCGCAGTTAAAAACGCTGCGGAAGTTGCATATCTGAGACAGCCCCATGAATCAATCCATCTGAGACCGCCCTCAAGCTGTGTCACATTATAAGTCCAGTAATCCAGATGCTTCTTAACGCGGTCTATATATGTCTGGTTCTTTGTATTCTGAGCATAGAGAACCATGCCTCCCTGCATAACATCGTCCCAGCACATTGCCCATGTATATTTTAATTCGTCAGAGCCAAGCTCCTTGTCAAGAAATGGTATATAGCCCGTAGCTTTATCAAGATATTCTTTATTTCCGGTAGCCTTATAGAGCCAGTTTGCAGCCCAGAACAATTCGTCATAAAAATGCGACGAACGGTAAAAGCCCTGCGCGTCACTGTCGTCATATTCGGCGTTGCTCTTTGCCGTATCCGCAATTTTAAAAATATTTTCAGCATGCTCAAGGTAATAATCAGTTTTGTCCGAACGTCCCTGCAAAGCGCAGTATCCTGCCGCAAGAGCCGCCGCCATTTCGCCGAAAGCGGCTGAGCATTTCGTGCCTGCATAATATGGCCTGCCGTTATAATTGCCGTTTTCATTCATGCCATATTCATAAAGCTCAACCGGACCCCACCATGTATGATCCTGCTGACCGTTTCCAACCTGAAATACTACTTTATCGCCGAGATCGCATTTGGCGAGATAATCCAGAACAAAGGTAAGGTTATTTACATAATTAGTCATTTCTCCGCATTTATCAATCCCATCCGAGTATTGATAAAGACCCCATGCAACCATAGAGGCCGAATAGGCCATAGGAAGATTGAATTTAACATGATCCCCCGCGTCATACCATCCTCCTTTAATAAAGTCATCGACCGTGGAATCTGCGCGCCATTCGACTCGATTCCATTCAGGAAGAGGCCCCGCCTGCTGACACTCGTAAAAATAAATAGATTTCTGAAGCGCTTCAGCATAATTTAACTTAATATCCGCGGCTTCCGCCTGACCGGAGCCGTATGCTCCCGTAGAAAATGATGTAAAAGTCAAAACGGCTGCGGATAAAAAAGCAGTTATTTTTTTCATTGATTTCCCCCCGATAATTTCTTATGCTTTAATTATTACATTATTCCATGCATTTGTCAATAACTTTTATAAAATTCATACAATTTCAATGTTATTGAAACATTAAGAAATCCATGTATTAATCTATTTCAAATGTATACGGCAATAATTCCGATAAATTTAATACCCTATCGGATAACACGATTTTAAAATCCTTATCGCAAAATTCTGTCATAACCTGAAGACATGCTCCGCAGGGATAACAAACTGCTCCGGCATTATTTTTGCCTCCGGCAACGGCAATTGCCGAAAACTGATTTTTTCCCTCTGAAACTGCCTTAAAAAACGCTGTTCTTTCTGCACAGCAGCCAAGAGAATAAGAAGCGTTTTCAACATTGCAGCCTGTAAAAACACTTCCGTCCGAGGTAAGCAGAGCCGCCCCCACCTTAAAATCAGAATAAGGCGCATATGAATTATTTCTTGCATTCAACGCCTCATTAAATAGAAATTTATAATCGTTCATTAAAATAACTTCTCCAACATATTTAATATTATTATTTACTAAAAAAAGGATGCTTTTTTGCATCCTGTTTTTTTATGCTACACGTTAAACCGGAAAAGAACAATGTCCCCGTCCTGCATTACATATTCCTTGCCCTCCAGTCTGACAAGTCCCTTTTCCTTTGCAGCCGCCATACTTCCGCATTCCATCAAATCATTAAAGCCGACAACCTCTGCGCGGATAAATCCCTTTTCAAAATCAGTATGTATTTTACCCGCTGCCTGAGGAGCCTTGGTTCCTTTTTTTATAGTCCATGCTCTTACTTCAGGCTTCCCCGCAGTAAGATATGAAATAAGGCCCAGCAGCGCATATCCTTCCTTTATAATACGGTTGAGTCCCGATTCCTTCAAGCCCATCTCGTCCAAAAACATAGCCTTGTCTTCCGGCTCCATATCCGAGATTTCCGCTTCAATCTGTGCGCATATAGGGAGTACTGCCGAATGCTCCTCTTCGGCAATTTTTTTTACCATATTATAATTTTCATTATTTTCAATATTATTTATAAAATCCTCTTCACAGAGATTAGCCGCATAAATTACAGGCTTTCCTGAAAGCAGCGGAGTAGACTTTATAATATCCCTTTCGTCGTCGGTATAATCAAAAGCCCTTGCAGATTTACCCGACTCAAGGTGTCCTTTCAGTCTTTCAAGAAAATCAATTTCCGATATATACCTTTTATCGCCCTTTGCAAGCTTCCTGCTCCGGTCAATCCGTCTTTCAATCATTTCAATATCGGAAAATATAAGCTCGAGATTTATCGTTTCAATATCTCTTGCAGGGTTAATCTCTCCGTCAACATGTATGATATCTATGTCCTCAAAGCATCGAACAACATGCACAATCGCGTCTACTTCTCTTATATCGGCCAAAAATTTATTGCCAAGTCCCTCTCCCTTGGACGCGCCCTTTACAAGCCCTGCAATATCTACAAATTCAAGAGTTGCCGGCGTAAATTTCTCCGGATTATACATTTCCGCAAGTCTGTCAAGACGCTCGTCCGGGACGGATACTATCCCTATATTTTTTTCAATAGTGCAAAAAGGATAATTAGCAGATTCTGCTCCTGCATTTGTTAACGCATTAAAAAGTGTACTCTTTCCCACATTTGGGAGTCCGACCATTCCTAATTTCATATTTTAAACCTCTTTAATTTTATTCTCCGAGATATTTTTTACGCATTTCCTCTTGACTTAGAGTTGTTCTTGTGCTTTCTTCTTTAGACTTTTCTAATTTCTTCATTATATCGTCAACGGAATCCTCATCCATGCCGTCCTCAATAAGTATATCCCTAAAATATTTATCTCTATCAATTCTCAAGGATTCTCTTTTTCTTGTAAAAGCATAATTACCATAAGAAGGTCTTGTATAAGAAGATTCTGAATAATCCGGCAATTTAGCAGTCGGTACAGTGTTCTGAACAGCCGTTGTAATTACAGAGCCGGAGCTATCGGCTGACGAGATGCCGTTATTATCTTTACTTTCACACCCATAAAAAAACAAAGTCGCCGCTGCGCCAAGACATAGCAATGCTTTTTTTGTTTTCATTACAATTCTCCCCTATCAGCAAATTAACATAATTATACCACTTTTTATATATTTAAGTCAACCATACACAAAAAATATTCAAATTATATGATATAAACGCCGTTAACAATTTGTACATAAATCGTACACAGTTTATTTATACATATTTCGATTTTATATGGTAAAATGTGTAAAGAAGGGGGTATTTTTAATGATTACATTTATCAGTCGAAAATTAACTGATTTTTTATGTCGGAAATCTGTCATCGACAGCGGTAAAAGTGAAATTTATCAATATGGATATGAAGTGCTTATATCAGGATTAGCGGGTATACTTATCGCCTTGATTATCGGAATAATAAGCGGACGTATTTCTGACGCCGTTATATTTCTCGTTTATTTTATACCGCTCAGGCAACTATGCGGGGGATACCATGCAGACAGCTATTTGAAGTGCAACATTGTATTCACAGGAGTATTTTCCTCAATACTTATTTTTTCATATTTTTTACCGAAAAAGCTTTCTGTTGCGGCAGTAATAATATGCTGTGCGTTTACGTTTATTTCAATGCTGCTATTCTCTCCTGTTGAAAATCCAAATAAGCCTCTTGACAGCGAACAAATTGCAAAAAACCGCAGAAAATGCCTTATAATAACTCCGATTCTTTCGGCGATTTCCCTTGCAGCGGTATTTTTTTATCCTGTATACGCGCTTACCGCGTCAACGACTCTGTTTTCAATAGCAGTTTTAATGATAATACCCAAAATAAAGGACAGACTAAAAGATAATAAAAAAGCGGTATAGCTTTCCTATACCGCTTTTTTCATCAGCTTACAGAGATCAAAGACCTGAAACTGTAAAAGTAACCTCAATTTTCTGATATGTTGCAAATGAAGCAGGATCAACTACCTGAGGAGAGCAGTTTGTCAGATCGCCGTCCGCAGTTCTTGCGTCTGAAGCAACTTCGTCAGCGTTTACATAGCTGTTATAAATATTGGATCTCATTTCCTTACCGTCGTCTGAGGACGTATAAGGCTTCTTTGTCATTTCAATTTCTTTTCCGTCAAGCTTAATGCTGTCTATTGAAATAATCATATTCGGATAAAGCGTCGTGCCGTTTTTTACAATTACAGCCGCAAATGTAAGTCCCTGCATATCGCTGTATCCCGTTGTCTGATTGTAACCGTTTGTAGTAGCGTCAAGCGCAACAGTATACTGTCCGTTACCCTCAATTTTAGCGTTAGTAGCGGCATAAGCTAATGTATCGGCGTCTGTTCCCCAATAATAGCCGACATATCTGCCGTCTGCAAAGGCAAGATAAGCGTCGCCGTCTTCAGCAACAATACTATCCTCTACTACAATCGCATTAACCTGACCGTTAGTTCCGCCGGCATTAGAATCCGCCGCAGAGGAGGAATCAGCGGTTGTCTCAGCTTCTGTTGCAGCTTCCGTAGGAGCCTCTGTAACTACTTCGGAAGACGACTTATCCGATTTTTTGTCAGAATCGCCGCAGGCTGTGAAGGAAAGCGCCATAAGCATTGACGCGCAAACGCATGCAAGTATTCTTTTAATTTTCATAGGTAAAATCTCCATTCTGCCGTTTTTTATACGCTAACGGCCCGCTTTTTCACCTGTTTATCTTTTTACCGGATCAGGCGAATTACTCCGGCATATGCTTCACTCTTTAATCAGATACTCTTATAATACACAATTTTTGAGATTTGTTCAATATGTATAATAGACAAACATCATATAATAATAAATATGATTTTCATGCAATTTTACGCAAAATTAACTAAGCTCAAACATACCCGTATATAACTGATAATATCTTCCGCGGCGTTCAATCAGATCCTCATGATTGCCTCTTTCAATTATTCTGCCGTTTTCCATTACCATTATAGCATGTGAATTTCTTACTGTAGAAAGCCTGTGAGCAATAACAAAAACAGTTCTTCCCTCCATAAGACTGTCCATGCCCTTTTCGATAAGTGATTCTGTACGCGTATCTATGGAGCTTGTTGCCTCGTCGAGAATAAGCACAGGCGGATCAGCGACGGCCGCTCTTGCAATTGCCAGAAGCTGACGCTGTCCCTGACTCAGATTACCTCCGTCGCCTGTTATTATTGTATTATATCCGTCAGGAAGATGCTTGATAAAAGTATCGGCATTAGCGAGCACAGCCGCCGACCTTACCTCCTCATCAGAAGCTCCAAGCTTTCCGTATCGTATATTGTCCGCTATTGTTCCCGTAAATAAATGAGTGTCCTGAAGTACTATCGACTGTGAACGCCTTAAATCAGCTTTTTTTATTTTATTGATATTAATATCGTCATATCTTATTTTTCCGTCCGGAACATCATAAAAACGATTTATCAGATTTGTTATCGTCGTTTTTCCGGCGCCCGTCGAGCCTACGAAAGCGATTTTCTGTCCCGGCTTCGCATAAAGCGTTATACCGTTGAGAACGGTCTTGTCTTCATTATATCCGAAAACCACATTATCAAAGGTAACCTTACCTCTCACCTCGGTATATGTCAGCGTTCCATCATGATGAGGATGCTTCCAAGCCCATAACCCGGTTCTGTGGTCAGCTTCATGGAGCCCGCCGTTTTCATCCTTCTGGGCATATACAAGAGTTACATATCCATCGTCCGTTTCCGGCTGCTCGTCTATGAGATTGAATATTCTTTCAGCGCCTGCAAGCGCCGAAAGCACGGCGTTGAACTGCTGCGAAATCTGAGTAATAGGCATTGCAAACTGTCTTGTATACTGTAAAAAAGCCGCTGCTGCTCCGAAGGTTATATATCCTAAAACAGCTATAATTCCTCCTGCCATCGCCGTAACGGCAAAATGTATATAAGACAGATTGTTCATCACCGGCATAAGTATATTTGCATAAGTGTTTGCGTTGGTTGACGCTTCTCTAAGTCTTTCGTTAATTTTTTCAAAGCCTTCTTTGGATTTTTCCTCATGACAGAAAACCTTAACTACCTTCTGTCCCTCTATCATTTCCTCGATATATCCGTTTGCAGCTCCTATCGCCCGCTGCTGGTCCTTGAAATATTTTCCGCTTTTTCCGCCGATATTCTTTATAACCAGCAGTATAACGCCAAGCATTGCCACAACTATAATAGTAAGCTGCCAGCTCAGAACAAGCATCATGCAGAAAACGCTTACAACTGTTATTCCTGATGAAATAAACTGAGCGATACTGTTTGTAAGCATTTCTCTTACAGCGTCCGAATCATTGGTATAACGGCTCATTATCTCGCCGTGGGTGTGAGTATCGAAATACTTTATAGGAAGAGACTCCATTCTGCTGAACATATCGACGCGTATTTTATAAAGCGTTTTTGTAGCGACGCTTATCATTACTCTGTTAAAAAGCCACGAGGACGCCGCGCCTATGATATATATAAACGACATTAGAACCAGCATCCCAATAAACTTGCTAAGATCCGGATTTTCCTTGCCGATAAAGGGTTCGATATAATTGTCGATTATTGGCTTTAGCATATAAGTACCTGCAACCGACGCCACCGAGCTAATTACAATCGCTATAAAAATCACAAATAATTTAAGCTTGAATTCACTCATATAGCTGAATATTCTCCGAAGAGTAGCAAAAGTATTCTGCGGTTTGCCGATCGCTCTTTTCTGCGGTCCGGGCATTATCGGTCACTTCCTTTCTGCTGAGATTCGTAAACCTCCCGATATATTTCATTAGATTCAATAAGCTGCTCATGAGTTCCTATACCGCTTATCCGGCCGTCGTCAAGAACGATGATTTTATCGGCGTCGCTTACCGAAGAAATTCTCTGAGCTATTATTATAGTTGTCGTATCGGCAAGCTTTTCTCTGAACGCCTGCCGGATTTTACTGTCAGTCGCGGTATCAACCGCGCTGGTGCTGTCGTCGAGTATTATAATTTTAGGCTTTTTCAGCAGCGCTCTTGCGATGCATAAACGCTGCTTCTGCCCTCCGGAAACATTTACGCCGCCCTGTCCCAGATCAGTATCGTATCCGTCCGGAAAGGACATTATAAAGTCATGAGCCTGAGCCGATTTGCAGGCGTCGATTATTTCATCGTCATCAGCGTTTTCATTTCCCCATTTTAGGTTTTCTTTTATTGTGCCTGAAAACAAAACGTTTTTCTGAAGCACCATCGCAACCTCGTCCCTCAAATGCTCGAGGCTGTATTCCTTAACGTCATGACCGCCTACGTATACCGTTCCGGAGGTAGTATCGTAAAGCCTCGGAATAAGCTGAACAAGACTTGTCTTAGAAGATCCTGTTCCGCCTATAATACCTATGGTTTCACCTGATTTTATCTCAAGATTTATATCGGTAAGGGCGCAGTTTGATTCATCGTTTACATAGCTGAACGATACGTTTTCAAATTTAATTGAACCGTCGCCTACGAACACGTCCTTTCCCGAACCGTCGCAAATATCCGGCTGCTCATTTAAAACCTCGGAAATTCTGGCGATTGACGCCCTTGAAATAATACACATAATGAAAATGAATGAAATCATCATAAGCGACATTAAAATCTGAGTCACATAAGTAAGAAAGCTGGTAAGCTGACCCGTTTCCATTGTTCCGCCTATTATCATATTTCCGCCGAACCAGAAAATCGCAACAATACTTGCATACATAGTAAGCTGCATTATCGGATTATTTAAAATTACAAGTTTTTCCGCGAAAAGCTGGGCCTTTCTTACATCGTCGGCAGAGGCTTCAAATTTTTTATTTTCATGCTTTTCCCTGACAAAGGCCTTAACTACTCGTATACCTATCAGATTTTCCTGAACTGACGCGTTCATAGCGTCATACTTTTTCAACATCTTCTGAAAGCGAGGATGAGCATGAGAGCCTATAAGAAACAAAGCGATTCCCAAAAACGGTATTGCAATAAAAAATATAACGGAAAGTCTCAGGTTTATAGTAACGGCCATTATGGTTGCTCCTATCATCATCATAGGCGCTCTAACTGCTGTTCTGATTATCATCATAAAGGCGTTCTGAGTATTAGTAACATCTGTTGTAAGACGAGTTACCAAAGAAGCCGTACTGAATTTATCTACATTTTTAAATGAAAAATCCTGAATTTTATTAAAAAGCTCTTTACGGACATTTTTTGCAAATCCCATACCCGCCGTTGCCGCGAATTTTCCGGCAAGCGCTCCGCAGATAAGAGAAAAAGCGGCCATAAGCAGCATAACGATTCCCATTTTTATTATGTAAGGTATTCCTCCGTCGCCGTTTATACCCACGTCCAGTATTTTAGCCATAACAAAAGGTATCATAATTTCCATCAAAACCTCGCCGATAATAATTACCGGCGTTAATATCGCATATTTTTTGTATTCGCCGATGCAGGAAATAATTTTTCTGATCATATATCCTTATTTTCCTCCTTTTCTTCCCTTACTCGCCTGATAAGTTTGTTTATTTCATAAAAATCAGCTCCGCTGTGATTATCGCCTATTGCCTCCTCCATATTATAAATCAGCTTATCAAGAAATATTTCCGCATTTTTAATTTCATCGGCATTTATATTCCTGAATATATAATTATCATATTCGTCAAAAGGAGCGTGACATTCGTCAAGCGCCTTTTTCCCTAATGGAGTTAGGCTAAGCCTTTTGCATCTCAGATTATCCTCATCAATTGTTTTCGTAATAAAACCGGATTTCTGAAGCCTTTTTGTAGACGTTGCAACGCAGGCGGCAGTCACCTGAAGCCTTTCAGCAATATCCGCCTGTGTACAGCCGTCGTTTTCCGATATATAATTCATTACCGGAATCTGACCGAAATGCAGCTTGGATTTTGCCGTAAGACGCTGACAATAAATCCTGCGCAGAAGATGAGCCTTTTCCAGACGGTTAATAATGTCACAGTAAATTTTTATCGCCTCCTACTGTTAAACGTTTAACTGTTAACCGTTATATTATAACAATTCCAGCTTTTTTTGTCAATGTTCAAAATTCAAAAAAAATATGCGGAATCTCCGCACATTTTTTATATAAAATTATTGCGTAAAACTAATCGCGCTTGTAATGGTTTTTTCCATGGCCTCTCTTCCGTACTTATCAACCTCATTCTTATCCTTAACGCCGTGCGTAAGACAACCGGCGCCGCCTATACAGCCGCCGCTGCAAGCCATTCCTTCAATAAAATTATTGGGCAAAACATTTTTTGAAGCCTTAAGCAAGGCTACTCTGCATGCTTCAATACCATCGCATGAAACGGGATCATATTTAAAGTCCTCAATTCCATGCTCGGAAAGCGCCTGACTTACGGCGTCCGCAAGACCGCCGCTTCTTGCAAATATACGTCCGTAATATGAAGCGTTGTCAAGCACGTCCTCTTCAAGCTTTGTTATATCTATTTCCCTTCCGTCAAACAACGCCTGAAGCTCTTCAAAGGTTATAACGCTGTCGATATAAGGCTTTACTCTTTCCTTCTGAAATTCCATTTTTTTAGCCGTACAAGGTCCGATAAAAACAATTTTTGCGTTTTCATCTGTTTCCTTGATATATTTTGCAATAGTAGCCATAGGCGATAAATTATGAGAAACATGCTCCTTCATTACAGGAAATTGTTTTTCAATATAATCAACAAACGCCGGACAGCAAGAGCTGGTCAGGAATTTCTTTTCAGCAAGCTCCTGAGCTTCCGCATAAGCTACCATATCAGCTCCTAACGCCGCTTCTACCACTGTATGGAAGCCCAGTTCCTTTATGCCTGTAACCACCTGACCAAGCTTAGCATATGAAAACTGGCTTGAAATAGACGGTGCGACTACCGCATAAAGCTTATCGTCGTTTTTGTCCTTATTCTTTATCATTTCTATAACGTCTAAAATAAAGGATTTGTCCATAACTGCTCCGAAAGGACACTGATATACGCAAGCCCCGCAGGATATACATTTATCATTGTCAATTTCAGCGCATTTTGACTTGCCCATATGTATAGCGTTTACCTTACACGCTCTTTCACACGGACGCTTTCTGTTTACGATCGCTCCGTAAGGACATACAGTCGAGCATCTTCCGCACTCAACGCACTTATCCTTGTTTATAACCGCCTTCTGATCCTTATCGAAATCTATCGCGCCCTTCATACAGACATCCTCGCAGCGATGGGCTATACAGCCTCTGCAAAGATCATGAAGCACGTTATAGCCGCTGACAGGACATTCGTCGCACGCTATATCTATAACCTCGATAACGTTAGGATTCGATTTATCTCCTCCAAGCGCAAGCTTGATACGCTCTGTGACTATAGCTCTTTCCTTGTATACGCAGCACCTCATAGTAGATTCGTCGCCTTTAACGATAACTCCCGGAATATCGGTATAGCAATCCATGAGATTTCCGGCAAAAGCATGCTTTGTAACTTCTCGTAATATTTTATATTTCAGATACTGTACCTTTGTGTCAAACTTTCTCATTGCTCTTGACCTCCATCAAAAATAACTTACATTGATCCGTTTTCCCATTTTCTTCAGACATTCCGAAAGCTCTTCCACTATCCTCATTTTAATGCTGAAATTGATCGGCAGATTCGGATTCTGATGCGCGGGGTTTTTAGCTCTTCCCACATAAAAATTTATGTCTGTCGCCTCTTCAAAAATAATTCTGGAAATTTTTGAGGCTCCGTCACGTTTAGTACTCCAGTCATAATAGCATTCGTTGTCCGAGATATAGCTTTTTGCATATTCCAATACTCTTGTCATGGTAATGACTCCCTCAGTTGAAAGATCCACTCCCTTTATCTCTGCTATAGGAGGTATTTCAGGATCAAGGTAATCCATATCGGGAATTACCTCTGTACCAAGATATTGAGCCGCCAGCGAGGACGTGGTGCCTCCGCAGACTATATGCTTGCCTTCCTTCGAAAAGAAAAGAGCCATCATTTTATTTACGTCCTTAGGATCGGCAGGCGGTCCGAAAAGAAGACTGACCGGCTTTCTTGGTCTTATCTTTATTGCCGCTACCGTTGTATCGTCGCCCGGTTCGTTTCCATAAAGCCTGTTGCACTCGTCAAGTATCAGGGTAGAAATAACCTTTGCCGTATAATTAGGTTCATACAGCTTTTCAATATAATCTATGATGTTTTCTCTCTGCCAGCCGAAATTCATATATTTGCCTACGCCCGCAAAGATTGCGCCGTCGCTCATAGCTATAAATACGTCGTTTTCACAAAGCTGAATTTTTGACGTGTATATCGTTTTTCCGCCGGTTTCAGACGAGGTTTTCTCATAATCAAAATTTCTGCCGTTTCTGAGTAAAATAACCTGAGGGTTATCATACTGTATCAGCTCCGCTTCACTGTTATTCCGAACGCACATTATTGTAAACGTGGAATAAGCGACTTTTCTGACCTCGCATACCGGCAGCGTAGCGGCTATTGTTGAAACACAGTCCTCAAGACTCATTTCATTGGCGATCATAGTTGAAATGATTTTTGATGTAAGAGTTGATAGTATACTCGCCTTTACGCCGCTTCCCAGACCGTCCGCAAGAACAAGAACGGTATAATCCTCTCCCCTTTCTATAACCTCAACATGATCTCCGCAAAGCTGTTCGCCGTATTTATTGATACTGCGGTATCCTATATCGGTGCAAAGATTATTCATCACTCAGGCTCTCCTTTAAGTTAGTAAGCGCAACCTTTGTTTCTGCGACAGTTTCGCCCAGCAGCGATGCGATTTCCTGAACGGTCCTCATCTGCTTTTCAATAACCTTATCTGTAATCTCGATCGTATTACTGCATATTTCACCGCGTTTTTCCTTATCCTTTTCCTCTTGGGTTATGTCTCTGAGTATTCCCATGACTATATGGTATTCCGGATCATATATAATAGTTTCCTCGACATATTTACCGTATTCGGCAAGGTAAACCTTTTTATCGTGTATATTTCTTCCGGTATCCATTACGGTAATAAACTCAAGCGGATTAAGTATTCTTACTACCGGCGAATTCAGAATATCAGACGGGTTTTTAACGTTCATTATTTCACACGCGGACTTATTGATTTGTTGTACCTCAAGCTCCTCGTTCAAAACTATTATACCGTTCGGCGTATTCCTTATTATTTTATCGGAAAACGACTCTGCCTTTTCCTTCAAAAACGGCAGGCACATAGTAAAATCAGCCTTATTCTGATATACCGCAATAGCTTTTTCACGGCATGTATCATATCCGCAGCTTCCGCAGTTGAGCTCCTGATCAGGAGAGGTTTTTCCCATTTTATGCAAAATTTCCTCAATAATCCTGCTGCTCGGCATTGCCCTGTGCAGAATTTCTCCCTTGAACTCCTTTTTAAGCTTCGCACTGTCAACCTCAGGTGTTTTAAACCTTTCTTTCCCGGCATATTTGTCAACAGCAACAAAATCAGTCACAGGCTGTCTGTGTTCCTTATCCATTGCCGGTCCCCCTATGCAGCTTCCGGCACATGCGGACATCTCTATAAAGCAATCGCTTATTTTTCCGTCAATTACATCTTTGATAGCCGCAATACAGTTATCTGTGCCGTCAACCGATAAATAACTATATCTTTCACTGTTCCTCGACATTGTACGAAGTATTCCTCCGCTTGTCGGGTAAAGCCTTGTCAGCCCCTTTTCGACCGTATCCTCCATCGGTCTGAATTCGATTCCTTCTTCATTAAGCCATTCAGTCAGTTCCTCAAAGGTCAGAACAGTATCGACCAATCCCTTATATTTATCCGCTTCCTCTTTTTTAGAAATACATGGTCCTATAAAAACGGTATAGCAGTCGGGATATTCGTCCTTTAGCTTCTGACAGTGAGCCTGCATAGGCGACAAAACGTCAGCCAGATATTTTACCGCTCCGGGGTAATACTTCTGTATAAGAGTGTTGACAGTATTGCAGCATGAAGAAATAATAACGCTATGGCCGCCTTCCTGTATTAAATTTTCATATTCAGACGTAACAAGCTGCGCGCCGACTGCCGTTTCCTCCGCAAAATAAAAACCCAGTCTTTTCAAAGCGTCCTGCATTGAGGCTATTGTAACTCCCTCATAATTTGCGGCAAACGCCGGAGCTATGCTTGCAACTACTCTTTTCCCCCCCGACATAGCCTCTCTGACTTTTGCCACGTCGTTTCTTATCTGCTTGGCGTTCTGAGGACAGACTACGAAGCATGTTCCACAAAGAATACATTCATCATTTATTATATTCGCCTGATTTCCCGAAAATTTTATTGATTTAACCGGACAATGACGTATACATTTATAGCAATTTTTACAATTCAACTTTTTAAGCTGCAAATAATCCATCATTTTAATCTGCTCCATTTCAATATGTATTTCAGGCGTTTATATCTTATCGAGAACATGCTTTTTAAATATATCGTCAAAATTGTCCGGAGATACGCCGCATATAATCTCATCGTCAATTTTAATTGATACCCCTTCTGTACATTTTCCCAAACAAAAAGCTCCGGAAAGCTTTATTTTATCCTCAAGGTTATTTTCCTTTACCGCATCTTTTATAAGTTCTACTATTTTTGCGGATCCTCTCAGATGACACGAGCTTCCGACGCAAACAAAAATATTCATTATCTTAAACCTCCGTTTTTATATTAGATCCGTATTGTTAATTTATTAACAATCATATTATATCATATAGAATTTTTCATGTCAACGGGTTTTAATAATATTGTTGTTTTAAATAAACAAAAACGGCTGGAAATTATATCCAACCGTTTCAGTTTAATTTTTAAAAGTTAAAACTCCATAAACTCTATATTTATTTCATAAATTTTTCCATCGTAATAATAAACTACCATTTCGTTCCATTCAGACGATATATCATAAATGGTGAAGTATCCGTTATTAGCATCCTGTAGCTTTACGCCGTATTTATTCGCCAAATCCGCAACGTTGCCTCCGACAGCAAAACCGTCGATTGTAACCGAAACCGGCGAGCCCTCGGAAACATCAATACCTGAAATCAGGCAGTCCTTCGGAGCCGCGTCCGTATCAGATTCATTAGCAACAGTTAATCCAAATGAATAATCATCATTATAAAAGCTTTCAAGATATCCGGCTTCAACCTTTTCCTTATCAATTGTAACCTGATCTATAAGTCCGTCAATTTTGGCAGGAAGCTTGACGCTCTGTCCGTTTACCTTTATATCAAGCTTTGAAAAATCATAAGTAACATCTCCGCTGACGCCTGTCGTTGAGCCTGAGGTAATGTCTCCGGCAGATCCGTCTGTTATGCCGCTTCCGGTATATCCGCCTGTAACATCTCCGCTCTGATCAGACATAGCCGCACTCATTAACGCTCCCAAACCGTCAACTCCAAAGGCAGAGCCTATATTATTAATAAAGGTTTCAAGATCTGCATTTGATATATACTGCTCAAGCTGTGCGCCATCCTCTGAATACTGATAAACCTGCTGAGAAGAATCAAATTCCGGAATATCCACGGTAAGCTCTTCCTTAGAGGTCAGCGACAATGTTCCGTAATTTTTGCCGTCGACAGTGATGTCTGATTTAATTGTTTGGCTCTTTCCGTCCGAGTCAAGGTTTACAGTAATAACCGGACCGTTTAACGATGTCAGGTCAACTGAAACGTCTCCCTTTAAATATCCTTTATCTTCATTAATAGTTTCTAAATCGCTGTAATTAATCGCAAATTCAATATTATCGCCCGATCCCGCAAACATAACCTTAGCGCTGCCGCTTTCCTTACCGGATTTTTCTTCACAATTTCCGACGATCTGAAAACCTTCGTCATTTGCTAAAAGCTTAATGTCAAAAGAACTGTCAGAACCGTCCTTTGCAGTCATATAACCGATATCGATATTTTCTTCATCAGGAACAACAAATTCACGTCCGCAGATTTTTCCGTTGGAATCAACGTAAACGTACATTTTTAAAACAGTATCTCCGCCGCTGACGCTAACTGTTCCGATTTGCGAAAGCAGACTATCGACAGCCGCTGTATAATCGTCTTCAGTTAAACCGAACTTTTCAACTAGCTTAATAAGAGTTTTATCCTTTTTAGCCTCTTTCAAAACGTCCTTGACAATACTGAAAACGGTTCCCTGATCAATATTTGCTTCAAGCTTATTATATGTAGTTTCAACTCCGTTTACTTCGCATTCAATGCTTTTGTCAAGCTCTACGTCGTCAATATTCTCGAAAACAATTGTAAAATATTTTACCATAAGCTCGTTAAGCTCTTTTTCAGAGAGCATTTCTTTAAGAGACTCAGGATCAGTAGATATGGACATTAATGCATCCATATATGATTCTATAAAAGCCGCTTCCTCAACTCCCATATCGCTATACATTTCTTCCATAACTGTATCAAGATCCATGGATATGTAAGAAGGCGACAGCTCCGGAATCTGATAATAATAAACTCCGTCCATCATATATAAATTCATTGTAGCAAGTGTTTTATCATCAGAATTAAAAACTAACGATGATTTGATATTTCCATTTTCATCAATATCAGCGCCGCTTTTTATTGCTACGCTCGACGGAAGAACAATACCGCTTTCAGAAAGCGGAGAACCGGTCAGTTCCTCGATCAGCGCGCCGACATTTGCAGAATCCAAATCCGCTTTAAACTCAAATTCCTCTGAAGTTGCAGACGAACCAAGCATTTTACCGTAAGCTTCAGAAAACTTATCGGCAGCGTTTTCAATGTTTTCCTGTTCAACCCAAGCATAGTAGTCTTCGGGACTATTTAAAAGCATTTTTACATTATTTTTTACCCATGGTATAAAGTTATATGCCGCAGCGCTGCCTGCCGCCAATATCACCACTATTATAGCTATAATCAAAAATACAGGTTTTTTCTTAGCCGGCTCAACCCCTCCTACAAGCTCGGCGCCGGCGAACGACGCTTGATCCGGCGAAGCGGAAGCAGACTCTGCGGAATTGCTTTGAGAAACTTCTGCAGTCTGAACCTGCTCGTTTGTCTGATTTTCATTTAAATCTGACATTTCATATCCCCCTTAAAAATATTAAATAAATCCAGAATATAATCTGAATAATATCATATTAACAAATTAATTTTATAAAGTCAATATAAAAATTTAATTTTTGTTTATTTGTATATAAATTGTAATTATATACATATTATTTTTATCGGTTGTTTTAACACGGATTTAAATATACGCCTTAATTTTTTACATGCGCTGTTTTTTATGAATTTTTAAAAATTTTCTGTACATAATAATATTGTTCTCTTAATGGATTGAGAATTAAACTTTATGAAAAAGGTGATTTAACATGGAATCAAAGAAGAAGAATTCAAACATCCACTGTACAGTCAAGCAGTGCGAGCACAATATGCGGACTGAAGATTACTGCTCTCTGGACGCTATCAAGGTTGGAACTCACGAGGCTGATCCTACTGTTCCTGAATGTACAGACTGCAACTCTTTTGTACGCCGTTCAAACTGCTGCGGCTAAGCAAATTATAAAAATAAAAGGGACGTCTAAAACGTCCCTTTATTTTTTCTTATTTATTCCACGCTTTTTTGAAAAGCTTACCTTGCATATGAAAAAGAACCTGTCGCATACTATTTACACCGGATTAAATAAATTCCGGTACGAGGTGACCTGATGATATTAAAACAAAAAATAGCCGCGGCTATGACGGCCGCTATGATACTCTTTACCATGCCCGGAGCCGCAGCTCAGGCGATGAGCAATAATAAATCGGGTTATGGCCAGGGGAAAGAAACTGACTGCAAAAACTGTCCGTTAGGCGCGGTGGATTTCAATTCTCAATATGGAAAATACGACGCATATGCATTGACAAACGATGAAAACCGTATAATCCTTACGTTCGATCAGGGCTATGAGAACGGCTACACTGCTCCGATTCTTGACGTTTTAAAGGAAAAGAATGTGAAAGCAATATTTTTCCTAACCGGAGATTACGCTAAAAAGGAAGAGGATTTAGTAAGGAGAATGGTCGATGAAGGACATATATTAGGCAACCACGGCATGTCGCATGCCTCGATGCCGGATCTTTCATCTGAATCTCTCAAGGAAGAAATTATGAGTCTTCATGATTTTGTTGCGGAAAAATACGGGTATGAAATGCAGTACCTGCGCCCTCCCTGCGGTGAATTTTCGGAACAGTCCCTTGCTCTAACAAGCGAATTGGGATATAAAACTCTGATGTGGAGCTTTGCTTACGTCGATTGGAAAACTGACGATCAGCCGGATCCGTCACAGGCCTTGGAACGGATAGTATCTTCCGCTCACGGCGGAGGAATATATCTGCTTCATTCGGTATCAAGCACTAATGCCGCAGTACTTGGCGACGCCATTGACGGTCTGAGAGCAAAAGGATTTACTGTATAAAAACAATTATGCGGATACTAAAAAAGTATCCGCATAAATTAATTCAGCCTTTTTCAAATCGCTCCGATAAATCAAATCAAAACCTTTTGGGGAAGTCTTAATTTTTGATGATGATATAATTCAGGAGCTTACCGGAGCGATTTGAAATAAGCCGAAAAGTTCTAATAACTATTCGGTGTTTGTATATTGAATTATAACACCATTCGGTTAGAATGTCAAATATAACCATATAGTTTGCTATATAATATTAAAAATATGACAATTTTAGGAGTGAGAAGTTATGTTTTTTTATCAAAGATTACGAGATTTACGCGAGGATGCAGATAAAACTCAGAAGGAAATTGCATCATATTTAAATACCAGCCAGGTTCAATATCAGAGATATGAATCCGGCAAAAGAGAAATTCCATTTCATATGGTAATTAATCTTGCGGAGTATTATAATGTTTCCATCGACTACATAGCCGGTCTGACAAATTTAAAATCAGGAAAGAATAACCTATCAGAAGATGAAAAAGATTTTCTTGAGAAATTCAACAGAATAAATGAAAGAAACAAGGGAAAGCTTGATTATTTCATCAATACGATTTTAAGGAATCAGCGCCTTAGGAAATAAATAAAAAGGAACGCTTTTAAAGTGAAGTAGTATACTAACTATTGACTGCTTCGCTTTTAATGCGTTCTTTTTTATTTATCAGCTTTCATATTTTCTTATTCTAAGCCTAATTCCCAGCTTGTCAGCCAGCATACGGGACGCGTTTAATTCGTCTTCGCCTATAACGTCAACAACAGTAAAAACGACATTATCAACATACTTCTTACATTCAGAAGCAAATTCCTGCATTGCGTAAAACGCTTCTTCTCCAAAAGACGGTCTTGTCACCTTTATATATTCTTCCATGGTACCTGCGTTTAAACTTATAGAAACCGTATCCACCCTTCCCTCCAGCATATGAGCCGTAGGCTTTTTATTGATAAGGTCTGACAAGCCATTTGTATTCAGTCTTACAGGAGGACCTCCGTTTTTCTTTATAAATTCCGCCGTAAGAACAAGAATGTCTATACGCTCGGTAGGCTCTCCGTATCCGCAGAATATTATTTCATTATACTTCTTAAAACCCGCCTTTTTCAGCGCGTCTTTAATCTCTTCCGCCGAAGGCTCATGCTCAAGCCAAAGACTGTCAGAGCCATAAGCGCCGTCGCCGTTCTGCCTTATGCAGAATGTACAGCTACAGGGACATTTATTGGTTAAATTAACATAGAGGCTGTTACCGACCTCATAAACAATTGTCATAGCTTTTTCAGACATCGATTTTCTCTCCCTTCCTCCGCCGTATAACGGCAGTCTGCAAATTCCTTGTTTAAATTTAAAATAGGGAACGCTTTTTAGCGCCCCCTTATTTATTATTTTTTCTTTTTATTTCCGGATTTTTTACTCTTTGTTTCAGCCATATCCTGTGAACGGTACCTTGCAATCAGAATTTTATTGTTTCTTTTGTCATATCTGTAAATAAATACAATACATACGATTCCGATTATCAAAGTTATTATTCCGAAAGTTAATCCCGGCGGAGTATAAGTCATAACCACGGTATGCTCGCCCGGTGCAAGCTTAATTCCTATAAGAGCCTCGGCAACCTCAATATATTCAGTTTTCTTGCCGTCGACCTTAACCGTCCAGCCCGGCTCATAAGGAATGCTTGTCATCATTATCTGACCTTCGCCGGCTGTAATTGTTCCTTCAATCCGTCGGCCGCCGGCCTCTGTAATATTCCACTGATTCTGCTTCAAGGTATTTATAGAATCGGCGAAAAGCTCCTCGTCAAATTCATAAAAGAAAAAGTCCTTTACTATTGTATACTCATTTGCTACAGTCATACGTAGATTTATAACGGATCCGGGCTCGAAGGTTCCAAGCTCAAGAGTATGATAATCATGATTTTCAAAATAGGTGCCGACAAATTCATGATCTGTATACATTCCGTTTTCATCCTGTGTTTGACTTAACCACAAGTTTACAGCTTTCTGATTTTCAGTCTTAAAAAATATATAAATAGGCTTATCAGACGGTACCGTTATAAACATATCCACAGTAGGATCGCCGCTTTCAGCCGCCGTATACATCGTCTGATTTCCGTAAGGAGAAGTCGTTACATTATTAAGAACAAAATCTTCCGGATTGACTTCTATCCTCTTAAAATATTCATTGAATGAATTGAACTGTCCGGTCGTCAGATCAATATCCGTATTTCCTGATAAGGTACTGAGCAATATATTCTGGCTGTTGAAAGTATTATCATTTCCGAACCTTTGAATATTCGTTATTGATTCGTCCGCCATATATCCGATTGAAAGAGCATATGGATTTTCATAAACATCAATTATTCTTTCCTTATCGCTTTCATCAGTATACTCATAGGAAAACACCTGATTATATGCTGAATTAACCAACCGCTTATAGTTTTCAGTTCCAACGTCAGCCTTATTATTTCTGTCCATTGCATATTTTATGCCAAGCAGGGAATCCGTTATAGGGGTAGCTCCGTCGTATCTTGAATAGTACGTACTTGTGGAATATCCCATCGCCTCCAGGAATTTAAGAAGCTTAGCGTTCATTACAGAGCTTGAATGACTGACGCCTCTGAGTCCTAAAGCCGCGTTGTCGTTAATCATTCTGTGAAAGGTTTTTTCCGCACGGTAGAAGCTATCGTCATAATCATAAAGCTTCTGAGTAACCTCTCTTCCGTTGTCGATAAAATTATACCATGTGGAACGTTCGGAATAACTTATTTCCTTGTCCTCGGCTTTTAACGTGTCGACGCAGTTATACAAAAGCTCGCCTCCGGACACGGCAAGTATCATTACAGGCACTGCAACCGCAAGCGCCTTTTCCTTTTTTCTTGCTATGAAAATGAAAGCGCAGTAAACCGCCGACAGCGCGATACATATCCAAATATCCCTCGAAGCTATATGCTCTATATTTCTCGATTCGGTTATCAGCAGAAAAGCTGTTATTCCGGCAAGGGTACCGCCTATAGCCGTAAGCTTTATACCCTTTAAGCTTTTAAAGGTCTCTGCCGCCATACAGAGCAGCACAAACGAAAACGTAAACGAATACCTGAACGGAAGCCAGTTAGGCATCTGGAAGCCATGCCAAACCATATCTACAGGTCTTATATACATACAGAAGAACAGAACGCCCGCAAGCAGCGCATAGCCTGCCTTTTTTAAAGTTTTTATTTCCTTGTTCAAAAAGAAAAGCGGAACAAGAACAACTGTAAGAAGACCGCAGTAAATTTCCGGAAGCCCCTGTACGTTAACGGAATCATACTGAGCCGCCATAAGCTGCGGGAAGAAATCCAGCGGCGAAAACTGAGTGGCATAACTGAAATCAGGCTGGGTAAAATCAAATTTACCAAGCTTTAAAGCATTATAAACGGGCAAAAGCATAAACGCTGCACATGCAAGCGCTACAACTGCGGACAGAGCAAACCTCAGAAACGACTGCCAGATTTCATATAGGCGATTTTTTTTGCCTGCATTGGCGCATCCGAATATAGTGTAATACAGATAATACAAAAACGTAAAAATACATATCATATATCCGATATAAAAGTTGGCTACAAGCATTATGGCAAGCGGAATAATAAAATTTATTTTTCTTCCGTCATCAACGAGATATTCCACACCGAGAATTATAAGGGGAAGAAAAATCAATCCGTCTATCCACATAGGATCAATAAGCTGTATAACCGCATAAGCGCAGAGGGAATAAAGTGATGAAAACACCAGAGAATGCAGCGGAGAAAGCTTTTTTGACTTCTGCATAAAATAACAGAAGGTAACCGCCGCAGACCCGAGCTTAACAAGCTGCATTATCATAAGGCTGCCCAAAAGCATAGTCCTTGGCAGAAGCATAACTATAAGAGTGAAGGGACTTGCGAGATAATATCCTATGACGCCTGCGAATCCTCCGGAGAGATTTCTGGACCAATTATATAAAATACTTTTGTCGCCGCTCCAAAAGGCGTCTCTCAGGGCTTCAAAATAATATACATACTGACCGTTTAAATCAAGCACCAGAACCGACTGATCGCCGAAAGGATAAACTCTAAATATAACGTATGCGGCGTACATTATTACGACCGGTATAAAAAATGCGATAAAATAAATTTTGTTTCTGAAAGCCCAGTCGCGCAGAAAAATAAGAAAACCCTTGAATCTGCCGCTTTCCGACTTCTGCGCCCGAAGCCTCATCTCTGATGAATCAGACATTTTTATCCTCCTGAATTTTATTTCGGCATATCTGCGCCGATTTCATAAGCAATTAACATTATACAATATTTCTGCCGATTTTACAATAGTTTAGATCGAATTTTAACAAAATAAAGAACTATTACTTAATAAATATATTTAAAAAGTCCCAGTATTATAAGTATAGCGCCGGAAAGCCACGAAAGACGCGGCTTTTTGCAGGCCGCCTTCTGACCGAAAAAACTGCCTGCCACAATAGAAGCCAATCCCACAGCAAGGCTTATCAGGGCTATTCTTATTATATTGGCGCCGCCAAGTCCGGCTCCGAAGCCGCTTGCAAGGGAGTCTGCCGAAAGGGCTAAAGCCAGTGTTACCGCCTCCTTAGAGGACAGCGTTTTGGAACTGTCGCAGTCCGCTTTAGTTTCGTCGAGATAAACGCAAATTACAAAGTCTATATTGAAAAAACTAAATTTCAGCCCTCCCTCCCCCTGACGCTTGCGAAGGGCGTTTTTAAGCATATTCTGAAAAAGCGAAACGGTCCCCATAACGGTAAGCAGCCCCGCGCCCGCCGCACGGCAAAGCCTATCGGGTATCATTCCTCCGAGAAGAGAGGAAAGTATTATTGAAGCAGTTAGAATAAGCGAGCATATAAAGCTTATAATAAACGCGGAATACGCCGGAATCCTGATCCTTCCGGCTCCGTAAGAAAAGGCCGCTATCAGCGCGTCTACCGAAACGGCTGATACAAGCATCAGATCCTGTATTAAACTATGTACGTCCATTGCCGCTCCTTTCATTTTATGACATACTTGTTATTCTTATTTTTTTGTGCTATATTAATGTATGCGGAAAAAACAAATCGGTGCGCATTGCTTAAAGCGCGCAAAAACAAGAAACGGAGATTTTTATATGACAACTAAGAATAACGTACTTTTAGCTCTGCTCGACTGTAAAGATCACCTTTCAGGAGGAGAGCTTGCTGAAAAGCTCGGAGTTTCGAGAAACGCGGTATGGAAATCAGTCAAGGCTCTTCAGGCGGAAGGATTTGATATAAAGGCAGTCCCAAACAGAGGATATTTTCTGAATTCAAGCGTTTCCGTATTAAATGAAACCGTTATAAGAAAATATCTTCCTAAAGGAGATAACCGAAAAATTTTTATTTTCGATTCAATAGATTCAACCAATAATTATGCAAAATACCTCGCCGCCTCCGGCGCGGAGAACGGCGCTCTCGTAACAGCAGAAACTCAAACTGCCGGAAAGGGAAGAATGGGAAGAAGCTTCTACTCGCCGTCAGGCGGAAGTATTTATATGAGCGTAGTGCTGCGTCCGCAAACAGACATGGAATCAAGCCAGCTTATAACCTCATGCATTGCCGTAGCAACGGCAGAAGCGATTGACCGCGTTTGCTCTACGGACGTTAAGATAAAATGGGTAAACGATCTTTTTCTCGGAGAAAAAAAAATATGCGGCATTTTGACGGAAGCGTCGCTCAATTTTGAAAACGGCAGACTTGATTATGCGGTTGCAGGAATCGGTATAAATTTAAAAAGCGTCAAAAATTCGTTTTCGCAGCAGCTTTCAGAAATAGCCACTTCAATCGAGGACGAAACCGGAAATATCCCCGACAGATGCCGTCTTATAGCAGAAATACTTAAAAATATTGATTTATATATGTCCAATATGGAAAAACGTAATTTTCTTAATGAATACCGCAGACGCTCGTTTATTTTAGGAAAACGGATTGCAGTGTCAAAATTCAATTCAGAACGCATGGCGACTGCAATAGGAATAAGCGACAATGCCGGTCTGATTGTAAGATATGACAACGGCAATGAGGAAACCCTTCATTCTGGAGAAGCAAGAATTATAAGGCAAAGGTAAAAATGCTCATAAAACATACTTGTTTTAAGCCGCGTTTTGTTTAACTATACAAAAATGAATAATTCTCTTGACTTTCGTCTATAATAGTGATAAATTATATTTAGCACTCATAGACGTTGAGTGCTAACACTCATAAATAACATCTGCCAGCAGTAAAGGAGGAAGGAGTAGTGGATGACAGAAAGCTTAAAATATTAGCCGCTGTCATTGACGAGTATGTTATGACGGGAGAACCGGTAGGTTCAAAAGCGATAGCATCACTTCCGGATATTACAGTTTCTGCTGCAACAGTAAGAAACGATATGGCAGTGTTGGAACAGATGGGATATCTTGAACAGCCGCATACGTCGGCAGGCCGTATCCCAACGTTCAGCGGCTACAGGCTTTATATCGACAAAATAATGAAATGCAATTCGCTCCCGGAGGACGAAAAAAGGCGTCTGGACTGCATGCTTGAGGAAAAGGGCGCTTTGACCGAGGAACTGATAATCGAAAGCGCTACGACTGCTCTTGCAGAGCTTACAAAATGCGCGGCGGTCGCCGCAAATTCCGCTCCTAAGTTTTCAGTGATTTCTAAGGTGGAAATAATACCCACCGGAAAAAGACTATATGTCATTTTATTGATAACCTCCAACGGAAGCATTAAAAACAAGGCATGCAGGCTTGAATTTGATCTTACAAATGAACAGCTTGAGTTTCTGACGAATTACATTGAAGAAAATCTTATGGGGGTTTCAGTTTCAGAGCTTTCTGACGAAATGCTTGCAAAGCTTGTCGAAGCGCTCGGAACCTACATGCTGACGCTGTCCCCTCTGGTTGAGGGAATATACGAGCTTTCAAAAGATCTTCTCCATAAGGAACTGACGGTTAGCGGAACAAAAAACCTTCTTTCCTGCGACGAGCTTAACACAATGGAAATTGTAAAGTTTATGGACCATCATGAGGAACTTGAAAGTTTGCTTAATGAATCATTCAACGGAATACACGTTATGTTCAGCCAGGAAAGTGACGGATTTGTAATAGGCAATTCAAGCATGATAGTGTCCAATTATCAGAAGGGCGACAAAACAGCCGGAGCTCTCGGCGTTATAGGTCCAATGAGACTTGATTACGCAAAGATAATACCTTATATAGAATATTTTACACAGAAAATTTCCGATCTTATTTCAGAGGATACGGAAACCGACGGAAAGGAAGACGAAGATGAGTGAAGAAAAGCATAAGGATAAAAATAAAAAGGAACCGGCTAAGGATATGGAAATAGATATACCGGTCGGCTCCGGAGACGCCGAAAAAATGAAACAGGAAATAGAAGAGCTTAAGGAAAAAATCGAGGAAAATGAAAAAAAGCTCGGCGAATGCGACGACAAATATCTACGTCTTTGCGCTGAATACGACAACTACAGAAAGCGCACGTCAAAGGAAAAGCTTGAGATATTCAGCGATTCGACAATAAAATGCGTGGCGGAATTTCTGCCGGTGCTTGACAGCTTTGAAAGAGCCATTGAAGCCGAATGTACGGACGAATCCTTTAAAAACGGCATGAAAATGATCTATAATCAGTTTATAGAATCTCTTGATAAAATAGGGGTTAAGGAAATGGAGGCGCTTGGGAATGAATTCAATCCTAATCTTCACAACGCTATCAAACAGACAGAGGACGAAAACTTCGGCGACAACATAGTATGCGAGGTTTTCCAAAAGGGCTACATGCTTAACGACAAGGTTATCCGTCATGCGGTTGTGGCGGTTGCAAACTGATTAAAGGGTATACAGAAAGGAAGATTTATTATGGGAAAAATTATAGGTATTGACTTAGGCACTACAAATTCATGCGTAGCTGTAATGGAAGGCGGAAACGCCGTTGTAATCCCTAATTCCGAAGGTGCAAGAACTACTCCGTCGGTAGTAGCGTTCTCAAAAACAGGTGAAAGACTTATAGGTCAGGTAGCAAAGCGTCAGGCTGTAACAAACCCGGAAAAAACAGTCATCTCAATCAAACGCCATATGGGTTCTGACCATAAGGTTGATATTGACGGCAAATCATACACGCCTCAGGAAATTTCGGCTATGATACTTCAGAAGCTTAAATCTGACGCCGAGGCTTATCTTGGCGAAAAAGTAACGGAGGCCGTTATAACCGTTCCCGCATATTTTACGGACTCCCAGCGTCAGGCTACTAAAGACGCCGGTCAGATTGCCGGTCTTACCGTTAAGAGAATTATTAACGAGCCTACCGCAGCGGCTCTTTCCTATGGAATAGACAAGGAAGAGGATCAGAAGATAATGGTTTACGACCTCGGCGGCGGTACATTCGACGTATCTATCATTGAAATGGGAGACGGCGTAACGGAAGTACTTGCTACTGCCGGAAACAACCACCTCGGAGGCGACGATTTCGACCAGAGAATTATAGATTGGATGACCTCGGAATTTAAGAAGGCTGAGGGAATAGATCTTTCAAACGATAAAATGGCAATGCAGAGATTGAAGGAAGCGGCAGAAAAGGCTAAAATAGAGCTTTCGTCTACTCCTACCTCACAGATTAATCTACCGTTTATTACAGCCGACGCAACAGGTCCAAAGCATCTTGACCTGACTTTGACGCAGGCTAAATTCAATGAGCTGACCGCTGATCTTGTTCAGGCTACAATGGGACCGGTAAAGCAGGCTCTTTCTGACAGCGGACTATCAGCCAGCGAGCTGCATAAGGTTCTTATGGTCGGCGGTTCTTCAAGAATTCCGGCTGTACAGGACGCTGTTAAGAATTATATGGGCAAGGAACCGTTTAAGGGAATAAATCCTGACGAATGCGTAGCTCTCGGCGCGGCTTATCAGGGCGGCGTTCTCGGAGGCGACGTTAAAGAGGGGCTTCTTCTTCTGGACGTTACACCGCTTACACTCGGAATCGAAACCGCAGGCGGCATAAGCACTCCTATGATCAAGAGAAATACGACTATTCCTACAAAGCAGACTCAGGTTTTCTCAACCTATGCAGATAACCAGACCGCTGTTGACATTAACGTACTGCAGGGCGAACGTGAATTCGCAAAGGACAATAAGCTTTTAGGTACCTTCCGTCTTGACGGTATAGCTCCGGCTCCGAGGGGAATCCCGCAGATCGAGGTTACTTTTGATATTGACGCAAACGGTATCGTTCATGTTTCGGCTAAGGATAAGGGTACCGGAAAAGAGCAGAACATTACTATTACCTCTTCTACAAACATGTCTAAGGACGATATTGACAAGGCTGTCAGAGACGCCGAAATGTTCGCCGAGGAAGATAAAAAGAAGAGAGAAGAAGTAGATACGAAGAACAACGCTGAAAATTATGTATTCCAGTGCGAAAAGGCGCTTAAGGATTTCGGCGACAAGGTTACTTCCGAAGAAAAGGCGCCTATAGAAGCTAAGTGCGAAGCGCTTAAGGAAGCCCTGAAGGGCAGCGACACCGCCGATATAAAGGCAAAGACAGAGGAGCTCCAGAAGGCGTTCGGTGAACTTGCCGCAAAAGTTTATCAGAATGCAAGTCCTGAAGAACAGGCGGCTGCCCAGCAGGCGGCAGGCGCTGCGGCAGAAAACAATTCAGGCGACGACGGAGTAGTTGACGCAGATTATACAGAAGCATAAATTTATTGAAACAAATACTTTCAGGGCGGATAAAAAATGTCCGCCCGAAAGCTGTATATTGAGGACATTAACTAACGCCGGATTATGGCTGGTATTCCGGCAATACTGATACGGTTTCGGTCGTATCATGATAAGAATTTACCCATGGGCTTTTAAGAAGGCCGGAAAGGTGTGGTCAGAATGGCTGATGAAAGAGATTATTACGAGGTGCTGGGGTTAAAAAAGGGAGCATCAGACGATGAAATAAAAAAAGCCTTTAAAAAAATGGCAAGGCAATACCACCCCGACCTGCATCCGGACGATAAGGAATGCGAAGAAAAATTCAAGGAAATAAATAAAGCGTACGAAATACTATCCGATCCGGAAAAAAGACAGAAATACGATCAGTTCGGTCATGCCGGAGTTGATCCTAATTATGGAGGCGGAGGCTTTACAGGCGGATTCAACGGCGGCGGATTTGGAGATATGGGCGATATCTTTGAGGATATATTCGGCGGTATATTCGGCGGCGGCTCCGCGAGAAGATCAGGACGTTCAAGCGTAAACGCTCCAAGAAGAGGCGGAGATATAACCGCTAACATCAATATAAGCTTTATGGAGGCCTGCACCGGCAAAAAGCAGGATATAAAGATCAATCACATGGAACAATGCTCGGAATGCGGGGGCACCGGCGCAAAAAAAGGAACATCCCCTCAGACCTGTCCCGAATGTAACGGAAGCGGAACCGTCAACATAACACAGGCTACTCCGTTCGGCAGAATCACAAATACAAGAACTTGCACAAAATGCGGAGGTAAAGGAAAGATTATAGGCTCTCCGTGCTCAAGGTGCGGAGGAACGGCAAGAATCCGCGTGGAAAAGAATATCAGCGTTGAGATTCCCGCCGGTATTGACGACGGACAGATACTTCGCGTTGGAGGACAGGGCGACAGCGGCTTGAACGGCGGACCTTCCGGAGATCTTAACGTGGTTATTTCAGTAAGACCTCATCCGATTTTCGTAAGGGACGGATACGACGTACACTGTGAAATACCTATTACTTACACACAAGCGGTGCTGGGCGATGAAATAACGGTGCCTACTATTGACGGAAAGGTTAAATACACTATTGCGGAGGGTACTCAAACCGGAACGGTTTTCCGTTTGAAAGGCAAAGGCGTCAAAAAGCTAAGACGTTCAGACAGAGGGGATCAATATGTAAAGGTCAATATCGAGGTTCCGAAAAACCTCAATAAAAAGCAGAAGGAAGCCCTTAAAAACTATGAAAAAACGATGAGTGAAAGCTCCACTGATAAACACTATACTAAAAGACAGTCGTTTTTCGATAAATTCAAAGAAATATTCAATCAGTAAAAAAGAAACCGCGGCATTAAAATGTCCGCGGTTTTTTAATATAAGAAGGGACGCTGTTTTATAAAGCGTCCCTTCTTATATTATTCTGTTTAAATTATACCATAAGCTCACATACCAAATTAGAAAATTCAACAGGATCCTCAACCGGAAGTCCCTCAATCATAAGAGCCTGATTATAAAGCAGTCTGCAATATTTTTCCAGCCTATCATTGTCTTTTCCGTAAATGTTTTTAAGCGTTTCAAAAACCTGATGCTCAGGGTTTATTTCAAGAACCTTATCAGCTTTAACCTTCTGATCGTTAGGCATAGCGTTTAAAACCTTTTCCATTTCAACTGAAAGCTCGCCGTCGCTTGTCAGGCATACGGGGTGAGTTTTCAGACGCTTTGAAAGCCGCACCGTCTTAACCTTGCCAACCAGCTTCTCCTCCATGAATTTGAAAAGCTCCTTTGCGTCCTCTTCCTTAGCCTTGATTTCTTCCTTTTCTTCAGGCGTATCAATATCCAGGTCGCCCGCTGAAACGGACTTGAATTCCTTTTCCTTAAAGTTCATAAGCATTTTGATTGCAAATTCGTCAACGTTATCTGTAAAATACAGAATTTCAAAGCCCTTGTCCTTTACAAGCTCTGTCTGAGGAAGCGAATCTATTCTTGCAACAGACTCTCCGCAAGCATAATATATATATTTCTGATCCTCCTTCATTCTGTCAACGTACTCATCAAGCGTCACCAGCTTCTTTTCGCCGGAAGAATAAAACATAATCAGATCCTTGACAGAATCCTTGTCCATGCCGTAATTATTATAAACTCCGAATTTAAGCTGTAAGCCGAACGCCTTATAAAATTCCTCATACCTTTCACGGTCATTCTTCAAAAGCTTTATAAGCTCGTTCTTAATAGTTCTTTCAAGACTCTTTGCTATAAGCTTGAGCTGTCTGTCGTGCTGGAGCATCTCTCTGGATATATTGAGAGACAGATCCTCCGAATCAACAAGTCCCTTTACAAAGCTGAAATGATCAGGCAGCAGATCGGCGCATTTATCCATAATCAGCACTCCGCTTGAATAAAGCTGAAGTCCCTTTTCATAATCCTTTGAGTAATAATCGTAAGGCGCCTTGGAGGGTATATAAAGAAGCGCGTTATATGTCGCCGTTCCCTCTGTTTTAGTATGGATATGAAGAAGAGGATCTGTATAATCGAAAAATTTTTCTTTATAAAACGAATTATAATCCTCGTCCTTTAGCTCGCTTTTATTTTTGCGCCAAATAGGAACCATGCTGTTTAGGGTTTCAGTTTCGATATAATCCTCATATTCGTTTTCAGTACCCTCTTTCAGCCTGCTCTTTGACATATCCATCTTTATTGGAAATCTTATATAATCCGAATACTTTTTGACAAGCGACTGAATTCTGTATTGCTCCAGAAACTCGCTGTATTTCTCATCGTCCGTATCGTCTTTGAGCTTCAGCGTTATTTCTGTTCCGACTGTATCCTTATCGCATTCGCCTATCTGATAGCCGTCAGCGCCCTCAGAAATCCATTCGTAAGCCTTGTCGCCGCCGTATGCCTTTGTTCTAACCGTTACCTCCTTAGCAACCATAAACGCAGAATAAAAACCGACGCCGAACTGTCCGATAATATCAACGTCCTCTTCCAGCTTATTCTCGTTTTTGAATTTGAAAGATCCGCTGTTTGCAATTGTACCAAGATTGTTTTCAAGCTCCTCGGCCGTCATTCCTATACCGTTATCGGATATAACGATTGTTCTTGAATCCTTGTCAACGCTTATTTTTATTTCAAATTCATCCTTTTTCACGCCCACCTTATCGTCTGTAAGCGACCTGAAATAAAGCTTATCAATAGCGTCGCTGGCATTAGATATAAGCTCCCTCAGAAAAATTTCCTTATGTGTATAAATCGAATTGATCATCAGGTCAAGTAATCTTTTAGACTCGGCCTTGAATTCCTTTGTCTGCATTTTTATCAACTCCGTTAAATTTTATAAAAATTAGCACTCTACTTATTTGAGTGCTAATTACATTATAATAATATTTTACGAAAAAATCAAGTCTTTTCACGAAATTTACACAATTTATTCACCGTTTAAACACCGCAGCGCTGTCTTTGAAAATATTCCTCAAGAGTCAAGCCCATTCTCGTTATACAGCCGGCATGAACCTTTCCTACATAACGATAGTGCCACGGCTCATATGTAATTTCTGTTATATGAGTTTTATTTTTTGGATACCTTAAAATATATCCAAAATGATAGGAATTTTTACACAGCCATCTGAATTCCGGGGTATTCTCAAATTCCTCTGTTATTTCTCCAACCCAGTCAACAGTGGATATATCAGCGGCAAGACCGGCATTATGCTCGCTCTGACCGGGTATCGCTATGCTCTTGGCGGTTTTGGCGTATGCCTCCTCATAGCTCATTCCCGAAAGCATGTACCTGTCAACGTTTTCATTAAACAGTCCCTTCTGGTATGATATACTTCTGTAAGCTGAAAACACACGAAGCCGAATTCCGTCCCTTAATGCGGCGCAGAGCATTTTTTTCATAGCGCAAGCGGCATGCGCCTCCATAAAATATCCCTCGCATACCTCCTGAAGCTCCGGTTTATAGTCCTTCGGAAGCGGATTATCCTTATTTATTAACATTAATTTCATTTTTTAACTCCTTTATAATAATATCATATTATAATTTTATGGATTTTTTTTACAAATAGAACTTGACAAATAACAAAAAAAGGTATATACTATATGTTAGAACAAATGTTCTGATAGTTGTTTTTATTTAATCCTATTCAAGATGCCTAAAAATCTATAATATTAAAACATATCGGAGGATAAGGAATGAAAAGAGTTTCAATGGACGCTCTTGAATTTGACAGCAAAATTGCCGAGCTTTCTTTTGCGGAGGATGCTGAAACAAATTCTGAGCTGACGGCAAAAGTAAAAAAAACTATGGCAAAGATCATAAAAAACGATTTAACGCCAAGACAAAGAGAAATAATTATGCTATACTATTATAGTGGACTTGGCGTGTCGGAAATTGCCGATAAGCTTGAAATTGCCCCGTCAACAGTTTCCCGTACTATTAAAAGGGCAAGAGATAAAATCTATAAATACTTAAAATACTATTTTATTTAAGGAATTATTATGAATACGCCGATTTATGATTTTTTAAAAAAATATTCTGATTCAAAAGCGTTAAGACTGCATATGCCGGGCCATAAGGGCAAGCGCTTATCAGAGCTTCCGTCCTATGAATTTGATATAACGGAAATAAAAGGCGCGGACAGTCTTTTTGAAGCGGACGGTATAATCGAAGAGAGCGAAAACAACACTTCTAAGCTTTACAAAACTGCCGGAACCTGCTACAGCGCGGGAGGTTCTACTCTATGCATACAGGCGATGCTTTGGCTGATGAAACAGGAGAAGAGAGAGGTTATAGCTGTAAGAAACGTTCACAGAAGCTTTATCGCCGCCTGCGCTCTCCTTGATATTCAGCCCCTATGGATTTTTCCGGATTATTACGGAAGTATTCTTTCAGGAGATTTTCCATATAATAAGGCGGAAGAGCTTTTGAAAAAAGAAAAAAACGCATGCATTTATCTAACGTCTCCTGATTATTTGGGTAAAACTGCCGATATCAGTAAAATAGCGGCTCTTTGCCGCAAATATAATGCCGTTTTGCTCGTTGACAACGCTCACGGAGCGCATACGACAGCTCTTGGTATGCATCCGGCTCAGCTCGGCGCAGACCTTTGCTGTGATTCCGCTCATAAAATGCTTCCCGCTCTTACAGGCGGCGCTTATCTTCATATAGTAAATCCGATTTATAAGGATAAGGCAAAGCAGGCCATGTCTCTTTTCGGCTCGACAAGTCCAAGCTATCTTATTATGGCCTCCCTTGATCTATGCGCCGAATATATAGCCGAAGGACTTGATAACGATATTAAAAGCCGTTTAACGGCTCTTACTTCGCTTCGTAAAAGGCTAAGTCATAAATATCGAATTTATGAAGGAGAGCCGTTTCATTTAACGCTTATCTGCAACGGAATAAATCTTGCAAAGCAACTGCGAAAATACAATATAGAATGTGAATATGCGGACAACGACTGCATTGTATTATTATTTTCACCCGTTAATACAGAAGCGGAAATTAATTTAACCGCGGATATACTTGAAAAGTGTATTCCCGAACCGCCTCTTAATACGGAAGCGATAAGCTTTCCGGAGCCTATAGCCGCAACGACCATAAGAAACGCCGTTTTAACAGATTATGAAACCATCTCTACCGAAGAAAGCGAAGGAAGAATCTGCGCAGGAGTAAACGTTCCTTGCCCGCCCGCCGTGCCTATTGCAGTAAGCGGAGAAATCATAACTGAAAATTGTATTAAAATTTTCAAAAGGTATGGTATTTTAAAAGTAAATGTGGTAAAATGAATATATAAAATACGAGCAATAGCTTTAAACGCATACCGTTACTAAGCGGGCCAGCCGCCGGCCTGAATTTTTATAAAACCGATGCAGCAAGCGTCTGTCAGCGCTAATTTAAGGCGGCAGAACGGAGAATCATTATGAAACTTATATTTGCAGTAGTAAACGGAGACGACAGCCAGTCGGTAGCGAAATCTCTTACCAAAAAAGGCTTTTTTGCGACCAAGCTCGCCTCTACCGGAGGATTTCTAAGCGCAGGCAACACTACTTTTTTAATCTGTACAGAAGATGAAAAGGTCGATGAGGTCGTTGAAATTATCAAAGATAAAAGTCACAAAAGAAAGCAGTTTGTTCCGTCGGCAGCCGCATACGGAATAGGTACATACACCTCTTTTCCTGTTGAAGTATCAGTCGGCGGCGCTACTATTTTTATTACCGACGTTGAACGATTTGAAAAGGTATGAATAAAATATACGGAAACAGATTTGTCTTAGAAACAATCGAGGCTATGATAGATAGCGGCAGGCTTCCCCACGGCTTTGTTATTCACGGCGAAACAGGTCTCGGGAAAAAAACTATAGCAAGATATATTGCCAAAACGCTCCTGTGCGAAAAGCGTCAGAGCAGACCATGCGGAAAATGCCGGTCCTGTATTAACGTAACGAAGGGAATACATTCGGATCTAATAATTCCGGAGCAAAGCGGAAAGCTTATGACATATACCGTTGAAACCTGCCGCAAAATCTGTGCGGACGCTATAATTAAACCAAACGATTCAGATAAAAAAATATATTTATTTGCCGACGCCGATAATATTCAGATACCTGCTCAGAATTCTCTTCTTAAGGTCATAGAGGAGCCGCCGGAATTTGTTTACTTTATTTTTACCGTTAAATCACGAGATTCGTTTCTGCCGACAATTCTTTCAAGAGTGATTTCACTTGCGGCGTCGCCGTGCAGCCGTGACGAATGCGCCGCGGCTCTTGCGTTTAAAGGCTTCGACAGTAATCAGATTTCCAAGGCGCTTAGTATATTCGGCGGAAATATAGGAATGTCCGTAAAATACCTGGAAAATGAAGACCTTCAGACGATAGCGTCGTTGACAAAAAAAGCTACGGATAGTATAATTAACAGAGACGCCTACAGTCTTTTAGTTACGCTGTCCTCAGATATTTTAAAGGACAGAAAAAACGCCGTAACCTTTTTGGAAATGCTTGACAGAGTTATAAGAGACGCGGCGGTCGTTCAAATATCAGGTTCTGAGGAGTGTATAGGTTGCTGTCCTAAGGCTTCTATGCTTCTAAGCGAACGTATATCCGCTGCCTCGGCTGAAAAAATACATAACGCAATCGCAGAAGCGGCGGACGATTTCAGAGCTAACGTTAACAGCTCTCTGATTATGTCCGGGCTATGCGGTGATATATTGAGTTACTAAAATACGGTGAACCGCTCTCCGTAAATGCGGACCGCATTGTATTCATGCGGCGAATCGAGAATATAATGACTGAAATAATCGGAATTCGTTTTAAAAAAGGAGGAAAGGTTTATTATTTTTCTCCGAATAATCAAAAATTCAGCCTTAACGATAAGGCTATTGTAGAAACTGCAAGAGGAGTTGAATGCGGAGACGTTGTAATAGAAAACAGATTTGTCGAGGATTCCGCCATTGTTCCTCCTTTAAAGGACGTAATAAGAAAAGCCTCCGACGCCGATATGATAATTGTTGAGAAAAACAAGCAAAAGGAAAAAGAAGCTTTCAGTATATGCGAAGACAAAATAGCTTTTCGTAAGCTCAATATGCATTTAGTCGACGTTGAATGTACTTTTGATAATAATAAGATATTATTTTATTTTACCGCAGAAAACCGCGTAGACTTCCGCGAGCTTGTAAAGGATCTTGCTTCAATTTTTAAAACTCGTATAGAGCTGCGCCAGATAGGCGTAAGGGACGAAGCCAAGATATTAGGCGGACTTGGTATCTGCGGTCGTGAATTCTGCTGCCGAGGTTATATGGGAGAATTTCAGCCGGTATCTATAAAAATGGCTAAAGAGCAGGGACTTTCACTTAACCCCACCAAAATATCCGGAACCTGCGGACGCCTTATGTGCTGTCTGAAAAACGAGCAGTCAGCATACGAGGAGCTGCTGAAAATCACCCCTAAGGTAGGAGCCTTTGTAAAAACACCGGAATGCCGGGGATATGTGGAAGAGGTAAACCTTATAACCGGAAGACTTAAAATAAATCCGGAAAAGAGCGACGTTCCGGTTTATGTAAACCGCGACGACGTTAAGGTTATTAAGGACTCTGAAATAAAGCTCAACCGTGATGAAATAAATGCTCTTAAGGAATTAGAGGACAAATAAAAGCTCCTCCTATGGCGGATTAATGCCATAGGAGGAGCTTTCTTTTTAACTGTCAGTTATCTCAACATTATCAGACAGCAAACCTTAGTTTCATGTGTAAATTAGATTTATATTTACAGGTCCTCTCCGTTTCCGCGGATTATTTCACTGTAACGATAAGCAGAATCCTTTAAAATTCGTTCCTGCGTTTCATAATTAACATATATTAGTCCGAAGCGTTCTGAATAGCCATATGCCCACTCAAAATTATCCAATAACGACCACTGGAAATAGCCTCTTATATCTACTCCTTCCATATATGCCTTTTTAAGACCTGAAAGATACCCGTTTAGATAATCTATTCTCTCCTTGTCATGTATTTTTCCGTCCTTATCGACTATATCCTGACATGATTTTCCGTTTTCAGTTATATAAATCGGCGTTTTATATCTTTCATATAAGAATCTTGTTCCCCAATAAATACAATCGTTTGTTACAGGCCATTTATAAGGAGGTCTTCTGAATCCGCCCGGATCACTGATTATTCTGGGATTTCCGCCTTCGGCAGCAACAATGTGCCCCCAGTAAATATTATGTCCGAGGAAATCTATAGGCTGGCTTATAAGCTTCATATCAGTTTCAGTTATTTTAGGCATATATTGCTCGCAGATACTCAATCCCTGCTCAGGATATCTGCCGAGCAAGATAGGATCGTTGAACCAAACAGTGCTTCCGGGAGCCGACTCTGCGGACGGTATTTCAAACATTGAACGTCTTGCCGCCTCAATATCCTCAGGCTTCTGACTAGCGGGAATATTCATATTTCCGCAAGGCGCATAGCCTATCTTTATAGGCTGTTTTGCAAAAGTTCTTAAGGTTACAACGGCGGCGCCGTGAGTTTTTAAAAGAATATGAGATACCTCAAGAGCCTCCGGAGTAGTAAGCCTCAAACCGGGCGCTATCGTACCCTGCTGATAACCAAGTCCGATAATAACCTGCGGCTCATTGATTGTCATAAAATATTTAACCCTGTCTGAAAAGTTTTCCGCAACAACCCTTGCATATTCCGAAAACCATTTTATCATATCCGGATTTCTCCATCCTCCAAGCTTATCCAAAGCAAGCGGCAGATCCCAATGATAAAGAGTAATATATGGTTCTATGTCATTTTTTAAAAGCTCGTCTATCAGGGCGTTATAGAATTTAATACCATCGGGATTTGTTTTACCGGTTCCGTCAGGTATAATTCTTGCCCAGTTAAGAGAAAAACGGTAAGCCTTAATTCCTATCCGCTTCATAAGAGCAATATCTTCTTTCCAGCGATGATAATGATCGCATGCCGTATTACCGGTATCATTATTCAGTATACGTCCAGGTATACTGCAAAACGTATCAAAAATATTTAATCCCTTGCCGTCCTCATAGGCTCCTCCTTCAATCTGATAAGCAGACGTCGCGGCTCCCCAGACAAAATCATTACGAAATCCCATAGCAATTCATCCTTTCAATAGTTTAACAGTCAATCTGTTGTTAATATTATACGAAAAAAACCGGATAAAATCAATATAAATCTAAATTTTAAATATATATTAATCAAATTAGGAATAAATGCTTAAAAAGCTGTCCTGCTTTCCAGCAGAACAGCTTTTTTATATTTATTTACCAAGCTGACTTTCGTCAATTATCATTGCTACAAAATTCATAAGAGTAAGGCTGTCAGAAGTATTGATAACTCCGTCCTTAACGCAATCAGAATTAGCCATAGCCACATCGCTTATTTTATTAACTTCAGGATCAAGCAGATACATATTCAGCGCAACTACATCCGCAATATTCACATCGCCGTCCATATTGACGTCGCCGTATCTTGTAGCCTCAACGCCTGAAGGCACTACATTTTCCGACGGCTCAGTAGCTGAAGTAGTAACATCAGTAGCGTCAGTAGCAGGAACGGTTGTAGTAGTGTCTGAACTGGGTGTAGTAGTTGTCTCTGCCGTAGTTTCAGTTGTTACTTCTGTAGTAGCTTCTGTTACAGGCTCTGTTGTTTCAGGATCAGTCGGATCAACGCCTTCCATAGGATAGTTCTTCAAATCAGGAAGCTCGTCAAGGGTTATACAATATTCGCTCTGATAAATTTCTTTAAGAGTTTCCGGATTATTATAATTCTTATCCATTATATGCTCGCCGTACCACGGACAGAAATAAAGCCAGTAGGCGCTTTCGTCTATCATATTCTGTATTGACGGTATAGTATCGCATTCCATTAAAGCGATCATTTTAGAACTGTCATACATTTTAAGCAAACCGTAAAAGGTAGACGATATAGCGCTTTCATTCGGAGCAACATTTCCGGTAGACCAGTCCTTAGCGTTATATTTATCATAGCCTATCAGATCTACGTATTCTGCTCCCGGATACCATAATGCGGAATCATCGGAATACACATAGCTATTGAATTCCCAGATAAGGTTATGCAGTCCGTATTCTTCAGTCAGTAAATCATATAAATATCTATAGAGCTGAACATAAGTAGTAGCGCCTTCCTTACTCCACCAGAACCATGCGCCTGCTCCGTCCGCTCCGCCGTTGCCTTCTGCCTCATGGAAAGGTCTGAATAATATAGGAACGTCTGCATCCTGACACTTTTTCAATGATTTTGCTAAATTCTCAACAGCAAGAAGGAAATAATCATGCTCAACCGTACCCTCGATCATAACGTTAGCCGTTACAAAATCGGTTTTTTCAGAATAGGTTGTTTTAGAAAAATCCATTGTAGAACCTAATGTATATTCCGACATTGTTACCGGAACATTAATATGCCAGCTTGCCGTAGCGATACCGCCCTTATTATTTACCCAGTCAATAGCGCGTTCTGCCGTCTGAGCGTCCCAGTAATATAGAGGACACGTTTCGCCGAAGTCAAAGCCTTTGATAGCAGGCAGTTTACCTGTTTTATCCTTAATATAATTAAATTCATCTTCTCTGGAAGTGCCGTAATACTCCTGCTGACCGGATATAATATAGTTTCCGTATGTATCGGATAAAAATTTCATAAGTCTCTGCGTGGATTCGGTAGCCTGAGGATCGCTGCACTTAGTGTCCTTTGCCGTAACATCCGGGAGAACCGCTTCTTCTATACGCAGATAATCGAGGTTTGTCCAACCCCAGCTACTCTCTACGGCAATTACGTTGTCACCCGCGGAAAGCTTTACTGTTCCTGCATTCAGTTCATCCCATGACGTTGTTTCGGGAAATCCCAACTGGCCCTGATTAACTCCGTTAACATACAGATTATGAATCTTCTGTCCATACGGCGCTGAAAAGCCTATAATAACGTCATACATTCCGGTCTTATCCACGTTTACGTTTACAGAAGCTGTTTCTCCTGCGTTTTCAAGAAAAACGAACTGATTTCCGGAAGCGCCGTCCAGCCATCTTTCAGAGCCCTCTTCCGGAACAACCGAATTGGGATGAGAGCCGTCCTCAAATTCATACTTCACGCCGGTTTCGGCAGTAACCAACGACGGTACTACAGAAGCATTGAATATGCATGATAAGGCAACCGCAGCCGCGCATACCTTTCCGAAAAATTTCTTTTTCAAAATATAATTCCTCCTTTTTAACTTAAACGTTTATAATCTGAATATCATTATACCATATTTTTTATATTCATTCAATAAATTTATGGCAAATTGTTAAACAAAATTAGCCCATATTATTTGTATATTATTACTACTCTTTATCGGTTTTCCTTTATATCCCTCAGCGTTATGTCTATTTCATCAATTATTTCTTTCACGTCGTCACTCTCTGTTAGCTCCCAGACGGTTTCATAATAATATTTCGCCATCTCGTAATCAAGCTGCTGGTGGCTGTGCTTTGCAAGATAATACGCGGTATTGATAACAAGCTCAGACGGTCCCGCCGGAATATTTTCAAATCTCATTATTTCAAGAAGCTGCTCCTTACTATGCTTAGGCGGAAGAGCTCCTATGCCTGTGCAGCCCGCTATATATTTAAGCTCGTTTTCTATAAGCTTTTTGTCATTACAAAATATACGGCTCATTTCAAGCATTGCCGACGCTTTATCATATTTATTTTTTTCAGAAAAATAATAGCTGTAATTAAAATATCCCTTACCAAGCTGTTCCTTTGTCACCGCGCACCTCATCATTTTGTCTACGGCGCTTTTTAATTCGTCCGGTTGCTTTATCTGCTTTAACAGCTCGCAGTAATTCAGGTAAATTTCCGGATCAACAGGATTAAGGTCAAGAGCCTTTCCGAATGCGTCAAGAGATTCGGTAAACCTTTTTTTATGAAAAAGTCCTAATCCATACAGAGAATAAACTCCGCTCAGATCGCATGTTACAGGGCAAACCTTTTTATCGGGACTGTAAATCTGTATATAAAGCGCATGTTCTAGCGGAGTTCCGAAGCTTTTGTATAGCTTATCATCGTCCTCCTCCCATGCGAAAAGATTATTCCTGATTATTTCCTTTAATATCTCAATGCCCTTGTCAAAGTTTAAATTTGCAAATCTTTTCCGTACTTCCTTAAGTTTCTCGTTTACCTTTGGATTTTCGGAGGCAAGAAAATTATCTATGGTTTTATGCATATCGTCGTAAGAGCATTGATAAAGCAGCTTTGCAAGTTCCCTGTTTATTTCGGCGCTGTTTTCATCGTCCTTATATTTTTCGGATTGACTTTTCAGAAAAGGACCGTCCTTTTTCGGATCTCCCGTCATACTATTTTTTATTTCTCTGATTATTGAATCTGTATCCATTTTAATTGATCTCCCGTTCCGCCTTTTTGCACGGCTGTATTAAAATAATTATATATGAATATATACAATTTGTCAAGCCAAAGAGATTATCATTTTATTAAGAATATATAAAAACAGCGTGAAGTACATATTGTTCTTCACGCTGAAAGCATATATTTTACATTTATTTATAAATCAAACCAACTGAATAATCGCCATTTCTGCAGCGTCGCCGCGACGGGGACCGATCTTCACGATTCTTGTATATCCGCCGTTTCTGTCTGCATATTTTGGTGAAATTTCATCAAAAACCTTTTTAGCAACGTCTTCCTTAGTAACATAAGCGAAAACCTGACGTTTTGAATGCAGATCACTGTTTTTACCGATTGTTATCATCTTTTCGGCAACTGCTCTGACTTCTTTTGCTCTTGTTACAGTTGTTTCAATCTGTCCATTTTCCAGCAGGTAAGTAACCATTGCTCTAAGCATTGCTCTTCTATGATCAGTTGTTCTTCCAAGCTTTCTTGTACCTGGCATCGTAATTCACTCCTTTACAAATCACAGGAACGAACCGCTAAGCGGACTTCCGGCAGTTTTATTCCTCTTCTGAGCTAAGGTCAAAGCCAAGTGATTGAAGCTTTTCTTTAACCTCATCAAAGGATTTTTTACCAAGGTTTCTAACCTTCATCATTTCTTCTTCCGACTTGTTGATCAAGTCGTCAACGGTATTAATTCCGGCGCGCTTCAGACAATTGAAGGAACGCACCGATAAGTCAAGTTCCTCAATGGTCATCTCCAGGATTTTTTCTTTTCCTTTGTCATCCTGTTCCACAAGAACTTCCGCGATATTCGCCTCTTCAGACAAATCGACAAAAAGCTTCAGATGCTCGTTGAGGAGATTGGCTGCCTGTGATAAAGCTTCCTTTGCCGAGATCGTTCCGTCAGTCCAGACCTCAATCGTCAGCTTATCAAAATCAGTTACCTGACCCAGACGTGTGTCTTCGACCTTGTAATTTACCTTCAAAACAGGAGTATAGATACTATCGACCGCAATAACGTCAATAGGCATATTACCGCCCATTTGCTGCTTGTTGCGTTCAGCAGAAACATAGCCTCTGCCTCTGTCAATAGTTATTTCCATATAAAGCTTCGCGTCCTTGCCGAGAGTTGCGATATGCATTCCCGGATCAAGAATATTGACCTCAGAGTCTGTTTTGATATCACCGGCAGTTACTTCACATTCGCCTTCGGCTTCAATATAAACGACCTTAGGACCGTCGCCGTAAAGCTTGGCTGTAAGTCCCTTTATTGCAAGGATGATTTCTGTTACATCCTCCTTTACACCGGGAATTGTAGACAATTCATGGTGCACTCCGTCTATTTTGACAGCATTAACTGCAACGCCGGGCAGTGAGGAGAGCAATACACGTCTTAAACTGTTGCCAAGTGTAATGCCGTATCCGCGTTCCAGCGGAGCCAAAACGAATTTACCGTACTTGCCGTCGCTCTTCAGCTCAACAGTATCAATTTCCGGCTTTACGATTTTTTCAAGCATAAGAACCCTCCTATTTCGCAATCACTTTTTATCTCTACAATAATCAACAGGCTAATAATAAGTATATTATTATTTGGAATAAAGCTCGACGATAAATGTTTCGTCAACCTCATAGTCAAGATCATCCTTGACAGGCATACGTACAACCTTTGCTGACGCAGCCTCCTTGTTAGCCTCAAGCCAGAGAGGGATTACTCTGCCCTTTGTTCCTTCGGCGATTTCCTTGAACTTGTCGCTCTTCTTGCTGTTTTCGCCAAGCTCAATAACGTCTCCGACCTTTACTCTGTATGACGGAATATCAACGCGCTGGCCGTTTACATTGAAATGACCGTGAGTAACGAGCTGTCTTGCTTCTCTTCTTGTAAGAGCGAGGCCCATTCTGAAAACTACGTTATCAAGTCTTGATTCAAGAATTGTGATAAGGTTTTCACCGGCCTTGCCTTCCATTTTTTCAGCAATTTCGAAATAGTGATAAAAAGGCTTTTCCAGAACGCCGTATATGAACTTAAGCTTCTGCTTTTCCTTGAGCTGCATTCCGTATTCTGAAACTTTCTTTCTCTTATTTGCATTAGGGTTACGGTTACTTTCCTTGGAAATACCCATAACTGCCGGGCTGATTCCAAGATATCTGCATCTTTTGAGAATTGGTTCTCTGTTAATAGCCAATTTGTTTACACCTCCTGTAAATTAGACACGTCTTCTCTTTGGAGGACGGCATCCGTTATGCGGAATAGGGGTAACGTCTTTGATCATTTTTACTTCCAGACCGACAGTCTGCAAAGCTCTTATTGCTGCTTCTCTGCCTGAGCCAGGGCCCTTAACGTATACTTCAACGATCTTCAGACCATGCTCCATAGCTGCCTTAGCAGCCGTTTCCGCCGCCGTCTGTGCTGCAAACGGCGTAGATTTTCTTGAGCCTCTGAAGCCAAGTCCGCCGGCGCTTGCCCATGAGATAGCATTTCCCTGCGTATCTGTAATAGTTACAATCGTATTATTGAATGTGGACTGAATATGAACAGCGCCGCTTTCAATGTTTTTACGCTCTCTGCGTCGTCTGATAGCAACTTTTTTAGGTTTCTGCTGTGCCATTGTTCATGTCCTCCTTACTTCTTCTTGTTTGCAATCGTCTTAGCCGGACCTTTACGTGTTCTGGCGTTAGTCTTTGTTCTCTGTCCTCTTACAGGCAGACCCTTACGATGACGAACGCCGCGGTAGCAGCCGATTTCCACAAGTCTTTTGATATTGAGCGCAACTTCTCTTCTGAGATCGCCCTCAACATTGCAGTTTCTGTCAATATAATCACGCAGCTTAGCTACGTCTTCTTCTGATAAATCCTTAACTCTTGTGTCAGGATTAACTCCTGTTTCCTTAAGAATTGTTACAGCAGTCTGACGACCGATGCCGTAAATATAAGTCAAGCCGATTTCAACTCTCTTATCCTTCGGCAGGTCAACACCAGAAATTCTTGCCATTAATAAATAGCACCTCCGTTAATAAGATGTCAGGATTTAATTATCCCTGACGCTGTTTATGCTTTGGATTTTCGCAAATTACCATTATTTTTCCCTTGCGTTTAATAACCTTGCACTTTTCGCAAATAGGTTTAACTGAAGGTCTGACTTTCATTGAAAATACCTCCTTGATAGATTACAGAAGCATTATTTTCACAACGCCTCAGGTTTCATGAGCCGATTACTTGGCTCTCCAAGTGATTCTGCCTTTAGTCAGGTCATAAGGCGACATTTCAACCGTTACCTTATCGCCGGGAACGATTCTTATATAGTTCATTCTCAGCTTTCCTGATACATGCCCGAGAATTACATGACCGTTAGGCAGCTTCACCCTGAAATTAGCGTTCGGCAAAGCTTCCTCAACGATACCCTCTAATTCAATTAGATCTTCCTTAGACAAAATAAACTACCTCCCCATACAGGTTACGGTGTGCCGGCATAAACGCGCAGCACATTTCTAAGCTCTTTATCGGTTATATCATTCAATCCGATTATTTTATCGGTGAATTTCAGATGTCTGATATTTTTACGTTTCGGCGAACTCAGCTTGCGGGTCTTACCGTCTGCTATAAGGATAAATCCGTCCTTTTCACCGACTACTGCAAAATATCTCCCGCCGTCTCTTCCCGCCGACGCTTTTACGATTCTTCCCTTTTGTATATCCACTTCGCCGTCCTCGTCAGGGCTGCGTCAGGATAACCGGTCCTGAAGGCGTTACCGCAATAGCATGCTCAAAATGAGCCGAAAGAGATCCGCTTTCCGTTATAACAGTCCATCCGTCCCTGAGTACCTTTATTCCGTCGCCTTTCTGATTTATCATAGGCTCTATACAAAATGTCATTCCGGCAACAAGTCTTTGTCCATGCCCTTCCTTTCCGTAATTCGGAACCTCAGGCGATTCATGAAGATCTCTGCCTATTCCGTGTCCGCAGTAATTTCTTACGATTCCATAGCCTCTTGACGAACAGTATTCTTCGACTGCGTGACCAACATCGCCCAGTCTTGCGCCGACCTGAGCAGCCCTGATACCCTCGTACAGACTTTCCTCCGTAACCTTCAAAAGCTCTTTAGCTTCTTCCGATATTTTTCCAACTGCAAACGTAGCGCAAGTGTCTCCGTGAAAACCGTTATAAAACGCTCCAACGTCGACGCTTACTATGTCGCCTTCGGCAATTCGCTTTTTATGACTCGGAATACCGTGAATAACCTCGTTATTAATTGATATGCAGGCGCTGCCCGGAAATCCGCCGTAATTTAAAAACGACGGTATGGCTCCGCAGCCGACTATAAAATCATGGATTATTTTATCAAGCGCCTTTGTAGTCATGCCTGCCTTTATAGATTCGCCGGCCAGCTTCAGCGCTCTGCCGGCTATTTGACCGGCCTCCCGCATTTTAGCTAAATCAGTGCTGGATTTTATGCTAACCATATCATGCCTCAACAGCTTTCAGCGTCAGCTTAGAGGTATCGGCAACATCCTCCTGGCCTACGACGGTTTCAAGCTTTCCGCGTTTTTCATAAAAATCCTTAAGAGGCGCGGTCTGCTCATGATATACCTTTAAACGCTCGATAACCGTATCAGGATGATCATCCTTGCGCAATACTGTGTTACCGCCGCATTTATCACATTTTCCTTCTGCCTTTGAGGGCTTGAATTCAGTATGATACGACGCGCCGCAGTCTTCGCATACTCTTCTTCCTGAAAGCCTTTTCTGGATTGTTTCATCCTGAACAAATATCTCGATTACCTTGTCAATTTTAACGCCCATAGCCTCGAGAGCCTCCGCCTGCGGAACAGTTCTCGGGAAACCGTCAAGGATAAAACCGTTTTTGCAGTCGTCCTCAGCGATTCTGTCCTTTAAAATTCCGATAACTACGTCGTCGGAAACCAGTGAACCGCTCTCCATAGCGGCCTTTGCTTTAAGACCGTATTCCGTACCGTTTTTAACAGCTTCTCTCAGAATATTTCCAGTCGAGATCTGAGGGATTTTTTTAGCTTCAGAAATAACCTCAGCCTGCGTTCCCTTTCCGGCACCCGGAGCACCCAACAAAATTAGATTCATCTTTGACCTCCTCTTATTCAAGGAATCCCTTGTGATGACGCATCATCAACTGTGATTCAAGTGTACGAACCGTTTCAAGCGCAACGCTTACCACGATAAGCATCGTTGTACCGCCCATTGAAAGGCTTCTTAGGTTTTCGTCAGCCATTCCGAGGAATATCGGGAAGATCGCGATTATACCAAGGAAAAAGGCTCCGACTAATGTAATCTTTGACAAAACTCTCTGAATATAATCAGATGTCGGCTTGCCCGGTCTTATTCCCGGTATGCCGCCGTTATTCTGTCTTAATTGGTTAGCTATTTCTATAGGATTATACTGCATTGAAACGTAAAAATAGTTGAACGCGATAATCAAAATGAAATAGAGAATAGCATATGAAAATGATTGCGTACTAAAAAAATTAAGGAATCCATTGTAAAAGCTCTGCCAGAATCCTTCAGGATTTGCATACGGCGCTTTAAACATACCTATTGTGCTCGGAAGCGACATGAAAGCCATAGCGAAGATAATCGGCATAACGCCGCTCATGCATACCTTTACAGGAATGTGAGTGCTCTGACCGCCGTACTGCTTTCTTCCGACAACTCTCTTTGCATACTGAATCGGAATCCTTCTTTCAGATTCGTTCATGAATACTACGAATCCGATCATAACAATAAATACTATTGCAATTGCAATCGAAACGAATAGATACTTGGAAGGGGTTTCCTTAGTAAGTGAAACAAGGGTTCCGACATCAGTCGGAAATCTTGCAACGATACCGGCGAAAAGAATCATTGAGATACCGTTACCGATACCCTTATCATTGATTCTGTTTCCCATCCAAACAACCAGCATTGCTCCGGCAACGAAGCAAGCCGATATAACCACCGCAGCGAAAACGCCCTGGAAGCCTTCGGTATATTCAACTGCTCCCATGTTTTTCAAGGTAAAATAATAAGCGATAGACATGAATATTGAGAGTCCCAGTGAAACGATAGCGGTTATCTGATTGATGCGCTTGCGTCCCTCCTCTCCCTCGCTCTGAAGTCTTTCCAACGGCGGAATAGCATATGTCAGAAGCTGCATAATGATCGAAGCGTTGATATAAGGCGTTATCGACAATGAGAAAATCGTCGCCTTAGACAGCGCGCCGCCGGTAAGAACGTTCAGATATTCAAGGAAGTTACCGCCTGTGGCGTTCTGATCCATCCATGACTGAACCTTTGAAAGCTCCAGAAACGGAACTGTCAATGCGCTTCCGAATCTGAATATTATAATGATGAGTAATGTGAACAAAAGCTTTTTACGAATTTCCGCAACTTTCCATGCGTTTCTTATTGTTTCGAACACATTAAATCACCTCTGCTTTCCCGCCAGCCTTTTCAATTTTTTCGATTGCGCTCTTTGAGAATTTAGCAGCCTTTACAGTAATCTTAGACGTAAGATCGCCGTTTCCAAGGATCTTTACCCCGTCGTATTCCTTTTTAACAAGACCTGAAGCGATCAACATTTCTGTGTCAACAACAGTTCCGTCAACAAATTTGCTGAGATCTGAAACATTAACGATAGAATATTTCTTTGCAAATATATTGTTAAAGCCTCTCTTAGGGATTCTTCTTGTCAAAGGCATCTGTCCGCCTTCGAAACCTATCCTAACGCCGCCGCCTGAACGAGCGTTCTGTCCCTTGTGACCTTTTCCGGCTGTTTTGCCGTTACCTGAACCATGGCCTCTTCCAACGCGCTTGCGCTTTGAAACAGAACCCGGTGCCGGTGATAATTCGTGTAACTTCATCGTGATGCACCTCCTTGCTTATGCGTCCTTAACCTCCACGAGGTGAGAAATTTTATTGATTTTACCCTTTGTCTGCTCATTATCAGGCTGAATTGAAACCTGACCTATCTTTTTAAGTCCAAGCGAATGAGCAGTAGCGATCTGATCGTCTTTTCTTCCAATAAGGCTCTTTACAAGCTTAATCTGCTTTGCCATTTCTGCTCTCTCCTTAACCTAAAATTTCCTTGATGGATTTGCCTCTCTTAGCGGCAACTTCCTTTGCTGTCATGCATGATGTAAGACCGTTGATTGTTGCTCTTACAACGTTGCACGGATTGTTTGAGCGCAGGGATTTTGTTCTGATATCCTTGATACCCGCCATTTCAATAACGGCACGAACAGGACCGCCCGCGATAACGCCCGTACCGGGAGCGGCAGGCTTCATAAGCACTCTTCCGGCGCCGAATTCGCCTACGATTTCGTGCGGAATTGTCGTACCATACATAGGAACCTTTACAAGATTCTTCTTAGCGTCTTCGATACCCTTGCGGATAGCGTCAGGAACTTCGCCTGATTTTCCCAGACCAAAGCCTACTGTGCCGTTTCCGTCGCCTACTACTACAAGAGCTGCGAACTTAAGAATACGTCCGCCCTTAACAGTTTTTGAAACTCTGTTAATGGAAACAACCTTTTCGGAAAGCTCCAATGCTTTAGCGTCTATATTAGCCAAAAGTATTACCTCCTTCTTAGAACTTCAGTCCGTTTTCACGAGCTCCTTCAGCAAGCTCTTTTACTCTTCCGTGATAAAGAAAGCCGCCTCTGTCGAATACGACCTCTGCGATTCCCTTTTCGGCTGCACGCTTCGCAACCATTGCTCCGACCTTGCGCGCGCCCTCGGTATTTCCGCCGTTTCCTTCAAATTCCTTATCCATGCTTGAAGCGGAAGCAAGCGTAACTCCGTTTACATCGTCGATAATCTGAGCATAAATGTGCTTTGCAGAACGGAATACATTCAGACGAGGACGTTCAGGAGTACCGGAAATCTTGCCACGGACTCTGGTATGTCTTTTTGCTCTGGCCTTTTTTGTATCAGCCTTTTTTATCATTGCAAATTCACTCCTTTATTACTTCTTGCCCTTACCGGCCTTACCTTCCTTGCGGATGATACGCTCGCCGGCATATCTGATTCCCTTGCCCTTATACGGCTCAGGCGGACGCTTTTCACGGACTTCAGCCGCAAACTGTCCTACAGCCTGCTTATCTATTCCGTTTATAACTATTTTATTAGGCTGCGGAACGTCTATTGTGATGCCCTCGATTTCAGGCATTATTACCTGATGAGAAAATCCGAGGTTCATAACCAGATTCTTACCCTGCTTTGCGGCACGGTAACCTACGCCCTCGATTTCAAGATTCTTCGAGTATCCGTTGGATACGCCTTCAACCATATTAGCTATAAGCGTTCTTGTCAGACCGTGAAGACTCTTGTTAATTTTTAAATCATTCGGACGGGCAACTGTAATAACTCCGTCCTTCAGCTCAATAATCATTGAGCTTGAAAATTCCTTAGTGAGCGTGCCCTTAGGACCCTTTACGGTAACAACGTTGCTGTCAATTTTTACATCAACGCCGGCAGGGACACTAATCGGCATTTTTCCTATACGTGACATTTCCCTGTCCTCCTTACCAAACGAATGCTAACAGCTCGCCGCCAACGTTAAGTTCACGAGCCTTCTTATCTGTCATGATTCCCTTTGAAGTAGAAACGATTGCGATTCCCAATCCCTTTCTTACCTTAGGCATATCCTCACAACTTGAATAAATACGTAAACCCGGTTTTGAAACCCTGCGAAGACCGGTTATAACAGGCGACTTGCCGTCCGTATATTTAAGAGTGATTCTTATTATACCCTGCTTACCGTCTTCAATGAGCTGAAAGCTCTTTACATAACCCTCGTCAACAAGGATCTGCGCGATAGCTTTCTTAACATTTGAAGCAGGAACGTCAACCGTGGCGTGCTTTGCGGAACTCGCATTACGAATTCTTGTCAGTAAATCTGCTATTGTATCAGTAATCTGCATGCCAATGACCTCCTTTGTATTTTTACCAGCTTGACTTTCTTACACCAGGGATCTGTCCCTTGTGAGCCAACTCTCTGAAGCAGATACGGCATATACCGAATTTTCTCAGATATGCGTGAGGTCTGCCGCAGATTTTGCATCTGTTATAAGCTCTGGTGGAATACTTGGGAGTTCTCTGCTGCTTATTAATCATCGCTTTTTTTGCCATTTGAATAATCCTCCCTAATTACTTAGCAAACGGTGCGCCCAGCATTTCGAGCAGCTCTTTTGCTTCTTCATCAGTCTTAGCTGTTGTGATGAAATTTATATCCATTCCTCTTACTTTGTCGATCTTATCATACTCGATTTCAGGGAAAATAAGCTGTTCCTTGATACCGGTTGAATAATTGCCCTTGCCGTCAAAAGAGTTGGGGTTAATACCTCTGAAATCCCTTACGCGAGGAAACGCCACATTGAAAAGCTTATCAACGAATTCATACATATTCTCTCTTCTCAACGTAACCTTAACGCCGATCGGCATACCCTCGCGGAGCTTGAAGTTAGCAACGGATTTCTTAGCCCTGCAAATTATCGGCTTCTGGCCTGTAATCTGCATAAGGTCGTTCATAATTGCGTCTATAACCTTTGAGTTTGAAATTGCCTCGCCGGCGCCGACATTGATAACAACCTTATCGAGCTTCGGAATCTCCATAACACTCTTGTAGTTGAATTTCTTCATCAAAGCAGGAGCTACGGTATCAACATAATATTCTTTTAATCTTGCCATGTCGTTTCTCCTTCTATTAGAAATTGTGTCCGCACTTCTTGCAGATTCTTACCGGCGTTTTCTTTTCTTCACCGGCAGCGTTTGTCTTTACTTCAAAGCCGTGACCGACTCTTGTCGGCTTGCCGCATTTTGGACACACAAGCTGAACCTTTGAAGCGTAAATAGGAGACTCGGCTCTGATGAGGCTGCCGGACTGTCCCATTCTGTTTGGCTTCATATGCTTTGTAATCATGTTGATTCCCTCAACGATTACCTTGTTTTCCTTCGGGCTTACCTCTAAAACCTTACCGGTCTTTCTCTTGCCCTTATCCTCGAATTTATCCTTGTAATCACCTGTCAGCAAAACGACTGTGTCACCTGTTTTAACGTGTAACTTGCTCATCATGACACCTCCATTATAATACTTCCGGCGCAAGGCTCAATATCTTCATATAGTCCTTGTCGCGGAGCTCTCTTGCTACAGGTCCGAATATACGCGTACCCTTCGGATTCTTATCTTCCTTAATGATAACAGCTGCATTTTCGTCGAAACGAATATATGTGCCGTCTTCTCTCCTCAGGCCCTTTGCTGAACGAACGATAACCGCCTTTACAACGTCGCCCTTCTTAACAACGCCGCCGGGTGTTGCTTTCTTTACGGAAGCCACCACCACGTCACCGATATTTGCATATCTTCTGCGTGTGCCGCCCAGAACTCTGATACACATAAGCTCTTTAGCTCCGGTGTTATCAGCAACCTTCATATAAGACTGCATTTGTATCACAGCGAGTTCCTCCTTTCAGAAGCGCATCAATTAAAACCGCTTCCTCGTCTATTAATAAATTACTTAGCTTTTTCAATTATATTTGTAACGCGCCATCTCTTATCCTTTGACAAAGGACGCGTTTCCATTACCTCAACACGATCGCCGATGCGGCATTCGTTGTTTTCATCATGCGCCTTAAGCTTTACGGTGCGCTTGATAATCTTCTTGTAAAGCGGGTGTTTAACATTGTCAGCGATAGCAACAACGATAGTTTTGTCCATCTTGTCGCTTACAACTTTACCAACCCTTGTTTTTCTAAGGTTTCTCTCAGACATAGCTAAATCCTCCCTTTCTTACTGACTTACGCCCGACTTTATTTCAGCCTCGCGCATAACTGTCTTGATTCTTGCGATATCCTTTTTAACAGCCTTTAAGCGTGCAGTATTGTCAAGCTGGTTTACAGCAAGCTGAAAGCGGAGCGCAAAAAGTTCTTCTTTTAAGCCGGTCAGCTTTTCGTTCATTTCTTCTACCGACATATCTCTGATTTCAGACGCCTTCATTACTGCTCCCCTCCTTGCTCTTCTTTTGCAACAAATTTACACTTTATAGGAAGCTTGTGCATTGCAAGACGCATAGCCTCTCTTGCTGCCTCCTCCGGAACTCCGGAAATCTCAAACATAACCCTGCCCGGCTTAACAACTGCAACCCAGTATTCGGGAGCGCCTTTACCGGAACCCATTCTGGTGCCGGCCGGCTTCTTGGTTACCGGCTTATCAGGGAATATCTTAATCCATACCTGACCGCCACGCTTGATGTAACGCGTCATAGCTATACGGGCGGATTCAATCTGATTTGAAGTTATCCATGCAGGTTCAAGCGCCTGAAGACCGAATTCACCGTAGCTTACCTTATTGCCTCTTGTAGCCTTTCCCGTCATACGGCCTCTGTGTACTCGACGGTATTTTACTCTTTTTGGAAGTAGCATTACTGGTTACCTCCTTCATTTTTCGCTTCTCTGACTTTATTATCACGTCTTTGATTGCCGCGTCTTCTGTTATCTCTTCCGCCTCTTCTTGATTCTTCCGGCTTAGCGGCTGTTTCGCCCTTTAAAACCTCGCCCTTATAGATCCAAACCTTAACTCCGAGTCTGCCGTAGGTAGTATGCGCCTCGGCGGTACCGTAGTCAATATCTGCTCTTATGGTCTGAAGAGGAATTGTTCCCTCGTGATAGGTTTCGCTTCTTGCGATTTCAGCGCCGCCCAGACGACCTGATACCATAACCTTGATTCCCTTTGCTCCCAGACGCATAGCTCTGCCGATCGCCTGCTTCATCGTACGTCTGAACGAAACTCTGTTTTCGAGATCAAGCGCAATTTTTTCAGCAACAAGCTGAGAATTAATATCAGGATTCTTTACTTCAACGATGTTCACAGCAACCTGCTTGCCCATCATCTTTTCAAGCTTCTGACGGAGCTTTTCTATTTCTGTGCCGCCTCTTCCGATTACTATACCGGGCTTTGCACAGTGAATGTGGATTCTTACTTTATCTTCAGCGAATCTTTCGATCTCAATCTTTGGAACACCTGCTGCGTACAAGCTCTTCTTAATATAGTTACGAACGTTGTAATCTTCAACAAGAGTGTCGCCGAAAGTTGACTTATTCGCAAACCAGCGGGAATCCCAATCCTTAATAACGCCGACACGCAAGCCGTGCGGATTAACTTTCTGGCCCATTATTTCTCCTCCTTGGGATTATTCTTTTTCTTTAAGAACAATTGTAACATGTGATGTTCTCTTCAAAATTCTATATGCTCTGCCCTGTGCTCTTGGCATGATTCTCTTCATTATCGGACCCGGGCAAACAAAACACTCCGCAACATAAAGGTCGTCCTTATTCATGCTGTGATTGTTTTCTGCGTTTGCAATAGCGGATTTCAAAAGCTTTTCAAGTATTTCACATGCAGCCTTTGGTGTATAATTGAGAGTAGCAAGTGCAACGTCAACAGGCTTATTTCTGATAAGATCAAGAACAACCTGAACCTTTCTTGGTGCGATTCGAGCGTTTCTCAGATATGCTCTAGCTTCCATTTGAATTCCTCCTTCCGCTATTTCTTGCCGTTATTAGTAGTCTTAGAACCGGCGTGTCCCCTATATGTTCTGGTAGGGGCAAACTCTCCGAGCTTATGACCTACCATATCTTCCGTAACATAAACCGGAACGTGCTTGCGTCCGTCATGAACTGCAAATGTGTGACCGACAAATTCAGGGAAAATAGTTGAGGTTCTGCTCCAGGTTTTGAGAACCTTCTTTTCGCCTGCTTCGTTCATAGCCACGACCTTTTTATAAAGAGCCTCCTGAACGAAAGGGCCCTTTTTAATGCTTCTGCTCATTAATCAGTTCCTCCTTTCAGCTTATTTGCCGTTTCTGCGTTTTACAATAAACTTATCAGAACGGTTATGCTTCTTACGGGTTTTATAGCCGAGCGCCGGCTTGCCCCAAGGAGTAACAGGTCCCGGACGTCCGATTGGAGATTTTCCCTCGCCGCCGCCGTGCGGATGATCGCATGGGTTCATAACGGAACCGCGGACTGTAGGTCTGATACCCAAATGACGTGTTCTTCCGGCTTTACCGAGATTTACGTTTTCATGGTCGATATTGCTTACCTGTCCGATTGTTGCTTTGCAGTTAATCGGTACGTTTCTGAGTTCTCCAGAAGGAAGCCTTACGAGCGCGTATTTGCCTTCCTTAGCCATGAGCTGACCCATATTGCCTGCCGAACGCACCATCTGCGCTCCTTTTCCCGGATAAAGCTCAATAGCGTGAATAAACGTACCCACTGGAATATTAGCCATCTCAAGAGCGTTTCCCGCCTTTATATCAGCGTCCGGACCTGAGCATACCGTATCTCCGACCTTCAGGCCGTTAGGAGCCAGTATATATCTCTTCTCGCCGTCCTCATACTGAACGAGGGCGATAAATGCGGAACGGTTAGGATCATATTCCAAAGTCATAACTGTCGCGTTCATATTATCCTTATCGCGCTTGAAATCAATAACGCGATATTTTCTTCTTGAACCGCCTCCTCTGTGGCGGACTGTAATTCTTCCGTAGCTGTTTCTGCCTGATTTCTTCTTTAAAGGCTCGAGCAGACTCTTCTCCGGAGCAACCTTTGACAATTCCGAATAGTCAGTACAAGTCATCTGACGACGTGAAGGAGTTGTCGGTTTGTAGGTTTTTATAGCCATTGTTTTCACTCCTTAAAATGCGTTGTTTGCGGGAGCATCACTCCCATACCTTTCAGCTTGTACAGCTATTAATACAAGCCGTCAAAGAACTCGATAGATGACTTGGTCTTCTTGTCATCAGGTTCCTGATTTATTGTAACGATAGCCTTTTTCCAGTCAGGCTTCTTGCCTTCAAATCTGCCTACGCGTTTTGCGCGTCCCTTGCAGTTCATTGTGTTGACCTTAGTCACCTCAACGCTGAAAAGCTGCTCTACTGCCTTTGCTATCTCAACCTTGTTTGCATCCTTAGCAACCTTGAAAGTGTATTTTCCGCTCGGAAGCATGTCTATGCTTCTTTCGGTTATGATCGGCCTGAGGATGATATCCTGCGGTGCTTTCATTATGCGTACACCTCCTCGATTAATCCGACAGCGTTCTTGACAACGATAAACTTATCATGATTAAGAATGTCGTAAACATTAAGAGTGTTTACTGCGGCTGTCTTAACGCCTGGTATATTAGCGGCGCTCTTTACTACCTTCTGATCCGCCTCAGCCGTTACAATGAGAGCCTTGCCGTCAACGTTTAGCGACTTGAGCATTTCAACGATAGTCTTAGTTTTGTAACCGTCCATGTTCAAAGCGTCCAGAACAATAATATTTTCTTCCTTGACCTTTGAAGACAGAGCGGATTTCATAGCAAGTCTTCTTACCTTCTTATTAAGCGTATATCTGTAGCTTCTTGGCTTCGGGCCTAAAGCGATACCGCCGTGAACCCACTGAGGAGCACGGATTGAACCCTGTCTTGCATGACCGGTACCCTTCTGTCTCCATGGCTTTCTGCCGCCGCCGCGAACTTCTGTACGTGTCAGTGTGGACTGTGTGCCCTGACGCTGATTAGCAAGGTAGTTTACAACTGAAGCGTGCATTACAGCCTCGTTTGGTTCGATACCGAATACGGCGTCGGAAAGCTCCGTTTCTGCAACCTGATTTCCCGCCATATCAAAAACTGAAACCTTTGACATATATGCTTCCTCCTTCCTTAAGCCTTAACACTGTCTACTATGGAAACAATTCCGCCCTTAGGACCTGGAATTGCGCCCTTGAGCGCGATAAGATTATTTTCTGCGTCAACCTTTACGATTTCAAGATTCTGTACAGTAACCTTTTCGTTACCCATCTGTCCCGGCATTCCCTTGCCCTTGAAGATTCTTGAAGGGGAAGAGCATGCGCCCATTGATCCGGCATGTCTGTGAACAGGACCCGAACCGTGAGTCTCCTTGAGTCTTGAATTGTTGTGACGCTTGATTGTACCCTGGAATCCTTTACCCTTGCTTGTTCCGCTGACGTCTACCATATCGCCTGGGGCGAACGTATCAGCCTTGAGAATATCTCCCACGTTTACTGACTCGCAGTCTTCAAGTCTGAATTCCTTTAGGTTCTTCTTATAGGCGGCGTCCGCCTTGTCGAAGTGTCCCTTAATCGGCTTGTTCACTCTCGTAGCCTTTTCATCGCCGAATCCGAGCTGAACAGCAGCGTAACCGTCGTTTTCAACAGTTTTCTTCTGAACAACAACACAAGGACCGGCTTCAACAACTGTTACGGGAATAACTTTTCCTGATTCGTCGAAAATCTGCGTCATACCGATTTTCTTGCCGATAATACCTTTTTTCATGTATTTTTCCTCCTGTTAGGTTATTGGTTGACCCTTCCGTCAACATGACCGATGGCTTTTGCCATCACATTCCGCATCGGTTTTTCTGCGGAATCAGGGGCTTTTGCAAGCTTATTACTTAAGCTCCATAACGATGTCCACGCCTGCCGGAATTTCCAGCTTCTGAAGAGCGTCCGTAGTCTTAGCTGTCGGTCTGATAACATCAATAAGTCTCTTATGCGTTCTCATCTCAAACTGCTCACGGCTGTCCTTGTATTTGTGAACTGCTCTGAGGATTGTTATAACCTCTTTGTTTGTAGGGAGCGGAATAGGACCTGATACCCTTGCGCCGCTTCTCTTTGCCGCCTCGACAATTTTTGCTGCGGCTGCGTCCACCTTAGCGTGTTCATAACCCTTGATCTTGATTCTGATTTTTTCGTTGACTGCCACTTTTTTTCGCCTCCTTAGGTCGTAATTATTGGGGGCCGGAATTGAAATACCACACGCTCCCGTGTGTTTCCTGCTCTTAACAATAAAAAAACCCGAAATCCATGCGGATTCGGGTTACTGTTATCAGGACACAATTACAGACTTATAGCTTATTTAAGCTTTAAGAATGACACTAACTGTGCTCAAGTATTTCAGTCGCCCGGTTTAAAATCGGACATACTCCACGAAAATTACCCGGCATACCGCCGGCAACCTTTCGCTTCACCGCATATCTGTTGCAATCACGCTTGCATATTATACCATAAACGCAAAATGAATGCAATAGTGATTCGTAACTGAAATTGTAAACTTTTTGTGAACGAATTAAATTTATTAATTATATATCTATCCTCCGATAAATGACGCCGGATTTAGATAGCCTCCGTCATATCTTATTTCAAAATGACAATGATTCCCGGTTGAATCTCCGGTTGTTCCCACAGCGGCAATAACGTCTCCGGCGGAAACAATATCTCCGGCGGAAACATAAACCTCGCTTGCATGACCGTAAAGTGTAACATAGCCGTTTCCGTGATCGATCATAACATAGTTTCCGTATCCTCCGTCGTTCCAGCCTGCGTCAATAACCGTTCCGCCGTCCGCGGCATATATGTCTGTTCCGCTGTCCGCGGCAATATCCATTCCCTTGTGACTTCTGTCGCTCATGAAGGGATCGCTGACATATCCGCCGTTTACCGGCCAGATAAAAGAGCCTGTAACAGCTTCAGAAGCGGTAACAGGTATGCTCTCGGTATAGAGGCCTTCATCGTCGACTTCCGCCTCAAACGTTTCAACGACCGGCTCAAGTATCGTTTCAGACTCTTTAAGCTTTCTTGAAACTTCTACACCGTCTATATAAGTCACCTCGTAACGGCTTATCCGCTTTCCCTTTTCACCGGTTTCTTTTACAGCGTCGTCTCCGCTGTAAAAGCCTCCCGCCATAAGGATCTCATAATCAAGCTCTTCTTCTTCTGTTACCTCGCAGGTATACTTGACCGGAAGAACCGACACCGTTTCCTTGACTCTTACAGATTCTCCTTCTTTCAGATCCTCAGAACCGTCCTCTATTTCCGGATTAAGCTCCTTTATATCCTCTACCGACATATCAAAGTCTTCTGCAAGCTTTTCCGCGGTATCGCCGTCATCGGCAGTATACTCCTTAACAACCTCCTTTTCACCGGTAAGGTAGTCGGTCATATCCTCCATAGAAACTAGAGCGGCCGAACGGTATACTCCCTGCTTGAGATCAGTTTCAACAGCGTAATCAGCTTCAATTATATTTTCATCCTCGCGGTAATCCTCAAGCAGAAGATTCAATTCCTCTTCTATATGATCCCGGCTGACTACCGCTCCGATAAATTCGTCGTCTATATATACTCCGCACGCCTCCACCAGTTCGGCGCCGATGTTTTCAGTTACGGCTATTCCGCTTTCGGGAAGTCTGGTTTCAACAAATCCGGTTTCGCCTTCAACAACTCCTCTGGGAGAAAGCACAGCCGCCGCTTCCGGATTGCTATCGTATTCTACTGAATCTCCGTACTGCATTTCAGCAGCCCAGCAAACGCTTCCCGCAAGGAATATGACAGTCAGCAGCGGTGCGGCGCAGTTCATGAGAAATGCATATATTCTTTTCTGACGCTTTTTATTGTTTTCTTTCAGGCAAACGTCTTTGTACTCAATATCCTGATTAAGACGTTTCTGATTCATAATAACAGCTCCTTTCGATACCAGTAACAAAAAATTACAATTGTTACAATTCAGTAACATTACAAAGCTATTATAACAAGTAAACAATAAAATGCAAGTCGATTTGTATACATTTTCCAGAAGTCGACGATATTTCGTCAGTCTGCACAAATATACATGTCAATATTTATTTCATATGCCAGGAATAATCCAGCATTTCGACAGTATAGTTTTCCAGCGCGTTCAGAAGCGGCAAAACATCCTTTCTTGCGTCTGCCAGATTATGTTCCTTATAGTTACCGCATTCCTCCTCGGAACAGCCCGGTATCCTGTCGTCGTATTCAGATATAAATTTATATGCGTCCCTGACAAGCTTAATAGCCGCCTCATGCGCAAGTCCTCTTGTGAGAAGATAAAAACCTGTACGGCAGCCCATAGGTCCTACATATATAATGCCCTTTTTAAATTCAGAGCTCCTGGCATAGGTAGCAAAAAGATGTTCAATCGTATGCATGGACGGTGTCTTAAGATAAACTCCCCCGTTAGGCTTCACCATTCTCAGATCATAGGTAACTATATCCCCGTCTATTCTTGATATGTACATTCCCACATTAATTTTTCTGTGATCCACCTGAAAACTTGCTATTTTTTCCATGATAATCTCCTTTCAGCCCTTTTTTAACGGCCGTTAATTATAATATAAGCTTTTTCATATCTTCCCGAAGCTCGGATTCAACCCTGACGTATTCGCCGCTCATGGGATCTTTAAAAGTAAGAACGCCGCAGTGAAGCGCCTGATAACGGATAAATTCGGCGCTTCCACCATAAAGGCTGTCGCCGGCTAAAGGATAACCGATATGAGAAAAATGTACTCTTATCTGATGAGTTCTGCCGGTTTCAAGCTTTATTTCAAGAAGCGTAAATCGAGAGTTGCCGGCTATAGCCTTATAATGAGTTACCGCTCTCTGACCGTCCTGCCTGACAACTCTCCTGATGATAGAATCACGTTCCCTTGCTATTGGCAGATCAATTGTTCCGCTATCTTTAAGACTTCCCTGTATTACGGCATAATATATTTTTTCAATCCCGCGCTGTAGCGCGGCGGCGGCATACGGGTTTTTAGCGGCGGCGCAAAGTCCGGAGGTATCCCTGTCAAGTCTGTTGACAGGTCTGAATCTGACGCCGGGATAATCCGCGGAAAAGCAGTTTCCTAAAGTGTCTCCCTGATGCTTTACCGACGGATGGACAGGCATACCGACAGGTTTGTCATAGACTACCAAACTTTCATTTTCAAAAACCTTAGGCACGTCAAGCTCGGAATTTCCCTCCAAAAAGCCTTCGCTGTCTTTGGAAAGGAGAACGACTATGTCGCCGGGTTTTATTTTTACCGTAACCTTCGACTGAACTCCGTTTACAGTTATCCCGTTTTCACATCTTTTAAGCTTAGCCAAAAGCCGTTTTGAAATCCCGCAGTCATGAATAAGAAAATCCTTCAGAACGGCATTATATTCAGAAATAAAGCTCAGCTCTGTTTTTAACGGCATAATTGATTACCGTCCCTTCCGGATATGTCTGTATAGGAATTTTTCTGCGCGAATACCGCCGCCGCCATTACGGCGGACGGTATCACGAAGGGTATAGTAACCACGGGAAGCATAGCCGGAACAAAGCTTAGTATAAGCCTTATAAACTCAAGCTTTTTACCCTTCATACAGACAGAGGATTCTTTCAGCACTTTAAGCGGATTTTTATCAGGATGGCCGATAAACATAAACGGAGCCAGCGCCATCGAAGCCGCCGTGCTGAAATAAAGTCCTATAAGGACTATCCCCAGCATAAAAAACTGAAACGCCGCAAATACGGTAAACGATTCGCTAAGACCTGTATTCCCGTAAAGCAGAACATAAGCGGCCGTCCAGCAGAAGGCCGTCGGAAAAAGAGAAAAAAAGCTTTTTATCCACATAGCGGCGTAAAGCAATGCCGCGCGGCAGTTCAGACGAAACCCGGAATAAAGCTTCAGCAGACTTCTATTATCCTCTCCGCACGCCGTCTGAAAAAACCACCAGAAACCGCCGGTAAGAAGCGGCGTTGTCAGCAAAAAGCAAAGCGCCGTTACAGCGGCCTTCAGAAGTCCTGAAATCAGAGATCCGGCATATCCGGACCAAAAATATGCCATCAGAAGCTCCGCAGCCTTAAACGATAAATATACGAAAAGACAAAGCGCGGTTACTATAAACGCTTCACAGTAACAGCCCTTTAGATTTTTTCTGGCAATATGCCTGTATTCCGATATTTTCATATTAGTCCTCCGAACACGTTTGAATTTCCGTCAGAAACGGTATGTAATCATTCCTTATAATAGGGTATTTTCCCAAGTATCTCAAACGCCTGCGACTGCTGCCACATCTTAGCTGTAACTATAATTTCAAAACCCTCTCCGGGAGCGCAGACAAGCTCCTTGGGACTTATCTTCGGAAGACCGAAAGCGGAAAGCATATTGGTTATGATTCCCGAATGAGTAACAACGGCGCAGTGAGTAAGCTCCTCGTCCATCATATCGGTAATTATTTCATGCATTCCTTTGAAAAGCCTAAGCAAAAGCTCCTCCATACTTTCTCCTCCGGGAGGACGCTTGTCAGTTCCGCCTTTGAGCCATTCCTTATAATCCGTTCTGTCTATAAGCTCGTTTACACTCTTTCCGTCAAATTCGCCGAAATCAAGCTCTGTTATATTTTCAACGATCTGCACCTCTCTGTAAGGAAAAAGTATTTCGGCTGTTTCCAGACATCTTTTCATTGGACTTGAATATACTCTCTGAACCTTCGGATAATCAAATTCGTCCGTTTTATTGACAAGCTGGCTTATTCCTTTCTGCGAGAGCGAATAATCAGATCTGCTTCCTATGTATACGCCCGAATCGTTTGCAGATGTAAGACCGTGTCTTACTATGCTTAATCTGTAACCCTTCATTTATCAATCTCCTTTTTTACTATAAGGATAAAATATCCCTTTGCAGACACTCAACCGCCTTTTATATTGGTTATTATGCACTAAAAAAGCGGCGCAAATTCGCTGCGTTAATAGATTCTACAAATTTCGGCATAAAGTACGCTGAAATATGTTATAAATGTCATCTTTACTTTTTTATACAGTCTGTTATATAATTTTAATATGACTTATAAATTTCAAAAAGAAACGGAGGATGTTTATGAACGCCGATTTTCCTCGGATAATTACGCTTATACGTAAGGAAAGAAAAATAAGCCAGAAGCAGGCGGCGGCGGACCTTGGAATTTCACAGGCGCTTTTATCCCATTACGAAAAAGGCATCAGAGAATGCGGACTTGAATTTTTATCAAGAATAGCCGACTACTATCACGTTTCCTGCGATTATCTTCTCGGCCGCTCGCCGTCTCCGCAAAAGCAGGTGAGCTCTTCCTCCGAAATTTCTCCGGATAAAAACGGTATACGGAAAATGATATACGACTCTGAGGATATACTGCTCAGTCTCTGCGAGGAAAACGGAGCTACCGAAAACGCCGCAGGTTATATAAACGCCTGTATATATAAGCTGCTCCGTATAATTTACAATTCAAATCCCGAAAATGATATGAACGCTTTCAGGATCTCGTCGGAAGAATCAGAATTTTTAAGCGACTGCATTATTTCTAAGGAATGCGCCGATTTAAAGAAACGATGTTCAAAAAACACCTTGAAAATTACCGTTTCAGAGCTTTCCAAAAACTTTCCCGATTCTCATTCTCTTTTATCTCTCATAAAATTGAACGAAGAGAAAATTGCTTGCCTTAACAAAAACGGCTGAATTTTCATTCCGGTTATTAATTATATCATTTTTAGAACTAAAAAAAAAGAGGTTTTTCATGATTTCTAAAAAAATCGCAGGAATAACTGCCGCCGTCCTCGCTTTTTCAGCATTTTTCGCCTCAGTTTTAATCGTATCCAAAAAAGCGCTTTCCGAAAAAAAGGAAAATTATGATTTTAAATCAGACTTTTTTGCGATGGACACTCTTGTTTCCGTCCGCAGCCGCAGCAATATCACAGAGGATATATCGGAAATTTTCAGAGATTATCAGGATTCACTTAATTTCAATGATGAAAAAAGCGAAACCTTTCTTCTTAACGAAAACGGTTACATAAACGCCTCCGGTATTCTGAGAAATACGGTCAGTAAAACTCTGGAACTCAACAGAGATTACGGCGGGCTGACCGATATTACAATCGGCAGACTCACAGACCTTTGGAACATAACCGGCGATAACCCGTCCGTCCCGCCGGAAAATGATATTGCGACCGCGCTTTCTTCTATAGGAACGGAAAATATAATTCTAAACGGAAATGATATAACTTTAAAAAACAACGCCGCTCTTGATTTCGGCGCAGTTGGCAAGGGTGCGGCGCTTGACGCGTGTCTTTCCTATTTAAGCGAAAACGACTGCAAAAAAACTTATATATCAACAGGCTCGTCCGTCCTTTTTTACGGAGACGGCCGCTTTGACGTAAGCATTACAAATCCCGGAGGAGGACTCCTCGCCGAGGTCAAAACTAATCAGGGATTTCTATCCACTTCCGGCGGCTATGAACGATACTTCGAAGCTAACGGTAAAACCTATTGCCACATCATAGATCCGAAAACCGGCTATCCTGCGGAAACAGATCTTACGACCGTTACCGTATTCTGTGACAGCGGCATTGAATCCGACTTTCTTTCAACAATGATATTTTTGGACGGAAGCGAAAATATCGGAAAATATCTTAATTCAGATAATTTCAAGATATTCGCCGCTGATAAAAATAAAAAGCTCTATATCAGCGAAGGGCTTGAATACGAGGTTTATGATGAAACGTTCGGCCGCTAAAAGGCTTATCAGAAAACGGGACGCGGCAATAATAATCATGATCCTTTTAACGGGAATAATCTGCTTTGCAGGATATAAGCTTTTTTCGCCAAGCGGCAGAACCGCGGTCATAACAATAAACGGAAAGACAGCAGAGAAACTTAGCCTGACAGAATCCGGCGGCAGAGATATAACGTTAAAGGAAGCCGAAGGTATCGTTATTGAAATAAATAACGGCAGGATAAGAGTAAAAAGCGCCGATTGTCCCGATAAAATATGCGTAAACACCGGTTATATCTCAAAGGTCGGCGAAAAAATTGTATGTTTGCCGAAAAAACTTATTATAGAAATTAAAGCGGAGGAATAACCATGAAAAGCAGAAATACCGCATTGTGCGGACTTCTTCTGGCTTTGTCCGCCGGAATATCCGCTGCGGAAAGCCTGATACCTCTTCCGCTTGGAGTAAAGCCCGGTTTTTCAAATCTTCCGGTAATGTACTCAATGGCAGAACAGGGTGCGAAATACGGTTTTGCAATATGTATTTTAAAATCTGTTTTTGTTTTATTGACAAGAGGCGTCGCCGCTTTTTTCATGTCGCTTTCAGGCGGTACGCTTTCATATATAATAATGCTTCTGCTTTACAGAAAAACAGAAGCTTCCCTTATGCTTATAAGTATTGCCGGAGCTCTGGCTCATAATGCCGGTCAGCTCTGCGCGGCGTCTGCAATCATGAAAACAGCCGCTGTTTTCGGTTACAGTCCGGTCATGATAATTTCCGGATGTATTGCCGGAGCCGTTACAGGAGCTGTTCTAAAGCTGCTGCTTAACGCAATGCAAAGGGACAATAACAAACAAGGAGGAAATTAATGAAAAAGCTAAACGGAATACGTTTATCTCACCGCAAGGGCACGTCGTCCTCACAGACATCGGATATTCCCTTGCCGCCGAAGGTCACAATACCAATGCTCATGAATATGGGCGCGGCCTGCGTTCCGCAGGTAAAACCAGGGGATATAGTTTCAGTTGGGCAGAAAATCGGCGATACCGACGCCTTTATGTCCGTTCCGGTCCACTCTTCCGTTTCGGGAAAGGTCGTATCAATAACCGAAACGACTCTCGCAAACGGAGCCGTATGCAAAGCCGTCGTTATAGAAACCGACGGGTTACAGACAATTTCGGAAGAGGTCGCCCCGCCTGCCGTAAGCTCTAAAGAGGAATTTATAAAGGCTCTCAGGGAAAGCGGTATAACGGGACTGGGAGGCGCCGGATTTCCCACTCATATAAAGCTTAATCCGAAGACGCCTGTCGATACCCTGATAATAAACGCCGCTGAATGCGAGCCATACATAACCTCTGATCATCGCCAGATGCTCGAGGATCCCGATTCTATAGTCAACGGTATACTTACCGTTATGAAATATCTTAATATCAGAGAAACAATAATCGGCATAGAAAATAACAAGCCGGACGCAATTAGTCTACTTACTGAAAAAACCGCCTCTTATAAAAATATATCCGTTATGTCTCTGTCCTCCAGCTACCCGCAGGGCGCAGAAAAGGTATTAATTTACAATACAACGGGACGTATCGTTAAAGAAGGACAGCTCCCGTCAGATACGGGCGCAGTAGTGCTTAACGTTTCAACAGCGGCGCAGATATCCCAATATCTTAAAACCGGCATGCCTATAGTAAAACGCCGTATTACAGTAGACGGGGACACTATCGGAAAACCATGCAATATTTTCGCACCGATAGGAACACCGTTTTCAGAGATACTTTCCTTTGCACAATGCGATACGGAAAAGCTCCGCAAGCTGATTGCAGGCGGTCCTATGATGGGTTCCTGCGTTTATGATCCGGAAACTCCCGTGGTAAAGGGTACTAACGCTATTCTTGCTTTTAATAAATATTCCCAGCCGACCGTTACAAACTGCATTCGCTGCGGCAGGTGCATAAGAGCCTGTCCTTTCAGGCTAATGCCCGCTGAAATGGAAAAGGCATACAGAAAACGGGACATAGAAACGCTTAAAGCATTGAAAGTTACCTTATGCATGAACTGCGGCTGCTGCACATACGTCTGTCCGGCAGGACGCAAGCTTGCAGAAACAAATCAGCTCGCTAAGGCGCTCATTCCAAGAAATTGACAGAAAGGAAGATTCTAACGTTGAATATATTAAAAATCTCCCCTCCGCCTCATGCAAAAGGCAGTATGTCTACTCAGAGAGTTATGCTGTGCGTTATTCTGGCGCTTATGCCGTCGGTTATTTCTGCCGGCTATTATTTCGGTCTGAGGGCGATAATGCTTATTGCATTATGTATACTGTCCTGTGTTTTATTTGAGGGATTAACACGGATTATAATGAAAAAGGAACAGACCATAGGCGACATGAGCGCCGTTTTGACTGGAATTCTGCTTGCTCTCAACCTGCCCGTTACGCTGCCGTTCTGGCAGGCGACGATCGGCTGCTTTGTGGCAATTGTAATAGTAAAACAGCTTTTCGGCGGTCTGGGGCAAAATTTTGCCAATCCGGCAATCGTGGGCAGAATCGTTCTTATGCTGTCGTTTACTTCAAATATGACAACATGGGCGCTGCCTAAATACTACAATAGCGACGGAACGCTTTCAGTTTCGGCAGATTATGTAAAAATCGGCAGCAGTAAAATTGTTACCGGCGCAACTCCCCTTGTAACAGGCGACGCCTCCTATAAGGATCTATTCTTAGGAAACGTCGGCGGCTGTATCGGAGAAACCTGCGCGCTGGCTCTTATAATCGGCGGCGTTTACCTGATAATAAGAGAAATCATATCGCCCGTAACGCCTGTCGCTTTTATCGGAACCGTGGCTCTCTTAGACCTCGTTGCCGGAAACGACGTAATTTACAATATGCTTGCCGGAGGACTTCTCCTCGGAGCGTTTTTCATGGCTACCGACTATGTAACCACCCCGATTACCGGCAAGGGAAAGCTTATTTTTGGAATAGGCTGCGGTCTTATAACGTTTCTTATAAGACAATTCGGCAGCTACCCGGAGGGAGTGTCATTCTCAATACTTCTCATGAATATAGTTACGCCTTATATTGACAGATTTACAATGACTAAACCCTTCGGAGCTAAAAAGGAGGTCGGAGAAAAATGAAAGAAAAGATAATGCCTCCTCTCGTCCTTATGCTTATATCGGCAATAGTCTGCGCCCTGCTGGTCGCGGCAAATGCGGCTACTAAGGACAAAATCGTTCAGGCGCAGGAGGATAAATTCAGCAAATCCATTTCAGACACGTTCGGCAAGGCGGATTACACGACTGTTGATTTAAGTATAGACGGAATAGATTCTGTCACCAAAGATGAAAACGGCAGAATAATATTTGAAATAACTGCCGACGGCTATGCAAAGGGAGGATTTCACCTTCTTATCGGATTCGACAATCAGGGCGCCGTCGAGGGAATAAGCTTTCTGTCTATCGACGAAACTCCCGGTCTCGGAACCAAGGTTCAGGACGACAAAAGCTTTACGGAACAGTTCAAGGGCGTTTCCTCAGCGGATTATGATTTCAGCGTTATTACCGGAGCAACGTATTCGTCAAACGGTATGAAATCGGCCGTCGATCAGGCTCTCAAGGCATATAACGAACACAAGGAGGAAATTTTAAATGGGTAATCTTAAAGAATTAACCAAAGGTCTTATAAAGGAAAACCCTACCCTTGTGGGACTTCTTGGAATGTGTCCGACGCTCGCCGTAACAACTCAGGCCGTAAACGGAATCGGAATGGGGCTTGCGACCGCCTTTGTTCTGGTAGGCTCAAATATAGTTATTTCTCTTCTGAAAAGGATAATTCCAAAGGCTGTCAAACTGCCCTGCTACATAGTTATCATAGCAGGCTTTGTAACGCTGATAAGCTTTCTGCTTCACGGCTTTATACCAAGTCTTTACGACGCTCTCGGAACGTTTCTGAATCTTATTACGGTTAATTGCATTATTTTAGGACGCGCAGAAATGTTCGCCTGTAAGAATAAGGTTATACCGTCGGCTCTTGACGGTCTTGGCATGGGACTGGGCTTTACTCTCGCGCTATTTGCAATGGGTTCAATAAGAGAAATTTTCGGATCAGGATCATGGATGGGGATCGAATTGCCGTTTATCAGCCAGCCTATGTCCGTATTTGTAATGTCAGCAGGCGGTTTTTTCGTGCTCGGCGTTATTATTGCGCTTGTCAATAAGCTTGCCGGAAGAAAGCCGCCGCAGAAAATAGGCTGTGCGGGCTGTCCTAACGCCGCAAGCTGCTCCGGCAGAAAAGGAGGAGAAGAATGAAAGAAATTTTCGTTATCATGATATCGGCGGTATTTGTCGACAATTTCGTGCTGTCGAAGTTTATGGGTATCTGTCCCTTTCTCGGCGTTTCAAAAAAGCTTTCATCGAGCCTTGGAATGGGGGCGGCGGTTATTTTTGTAATGACCTGCGCGACCGCTATTACATATCCGGTTTACTGGCATGTTTTAGTTCCAAATAAGCTTGAATACTTAAATACCGTTGCGTTTATCCTCATAATAGCTCTTTTTGTACAATTAGTTGAAATAGCTCTAAAAAAAGTAATGCCTCCTCTTTATAATTCTCTAGGGGTTTATCTGCCGCTTATAACTACTAACTGCGCCGTACTCGGAGTAACCCTTCTGAATATCGACAACGGATACACTTTCCTGCAATCAGTCGTAAACGCGGTATTTGCCGGAGCGGGCTTTTCACTCGCGCTTATCCTGTTTTCAGGAGTACGTTCCAGGCTTGAAACCGCCGACATACCGGCAACCTTCAAGGGAATTCCGTCAACGCTTATTGCCGCCTCAATCGTCTCGTTAAGCTTTATGGCTTTTTCGGGACTGATAAGCTGAGTGAAAGGGGTGTAAACAATGTCAACATATTTAATACCCGTTATTATTTTTGCGGTTCTCGGACTTGCAGCCGGAATACTACTCACAGCCGCCGCTAAAATCTTTTATGTCAAAACAGACGAAAGAATAGAGAAGATAGGCGATTCCCTGCCTCAGGCAAACTGCGGCGCGTGCGGATACGCGGGCTGCTCCGACTATGCAAACGCAATCGTAAACGGCAACGCTCCCACTAATCTGTGCAAGCCCGGAGGAACCGAGGTAAGCCGTAAAATCAGCTCGATCCTTGGAACGGAGGTGTTGGAGGTCCTACCTGAAACCGCTGTGGTACACTGCCGGGGGAACTGTGAAGCCGTTAAAAAGAGATTTGAATTTGACGGAATCCAAAGCTGCGCCGCGTCAAAGAGATTTTACAGCGGTGAAAAATCGTGTTCCTACGGCTGCCTGGGCTACGGCGACTGCGTAAGCGTCTGCGACGAGCGCGCAATAGAAATTGTAGACGGCGTGGCAGACGTAACCGGAGTATGCGCGGCATGCGGAAAATGCGTTAAGGTCTGTCCGAACGGGCTTATTTCAATAAAACCCGTTGCAAAACACATCGACGTAAAATGCTCGTCGAAGGATAACGGCAAGGCAACTAAGCAGGCATGCTCAAACGGCTGTATCGGCTGTAAAATATGCGAGAAAAAATGTCTGAGCGGAGCTATAAGGGTGGTTGACTTTCACGCGGTTATAGATTACAATAAATGTACCGGCTGCGGAACCTGCTACGACGCATGTCCGACCGGAGCTATAACCAACTGCGAGGATTTTTAAATGAAAAAGTTTATTTCAATAATGCTTACGGCTTTGCTTATCGCCAGCTTAAGCTCATGCGGAAACGATAGTGAAGAAAATGAAAAAGCGTACGGCAATTTCAAAAGCTATATCTCCGAAAACGGTACCGAACAGGATTATTATATTCAGATTTCAAAAACTGCCGATTCTGCAAACGTACTTACCGAAGCGTCCAGACTAGGCGACGACTGCGCCTTCATGGAATATGACGCAAGCGGATCTATAAGATATTACAGAAATAACGCTCTTACCGTTATTTCCGGGGCAACCTTTTACTATCCGGACACCGCAGACGCGTCATGGGATGACTTTGAATACGAATCTCTCAATGAAAAATACAGGGATATACTCTTACGTCTTATTGAAACAGACGGGGAAAGGTCTATAGAAAGAAGCTCTACGGGTAATAAAAACATGCCGTACAAATTTAGCGTAAAATATAATCCTGAAGAGCTTGATACAAAATCCATATTTTCAAATAGCGGAAACTTCGGAATAGTCAGCGTAAAGTTTGAATCAGATAAGGATTTTGAGAAATTCAGCGAGGTATCGGTAAGCTGTCAATATGATTACGACGGCGTTATATATCTTTATTCCGTGACCTTCGGAGAGCCTGACCAACCGGACAGCGAAGGAAAAAACGGACAGCGTCCTGAGGATATACAGAAAATATACGAATCTTATAAAAATAAAACCGTCCCAACAGACAGCGGTTCACTTTACGGACAATAACTTAATAAAATAAAAGCGGACTTCAAAAGAAGTCCGCTTTTAATATTACTTTGCCATTCCAAGAAAAGCCGCTCCTATTATTCCGGCGTCATTTCCGAGCTTTGCAATTACTATTTCTGTATTTTTCGGAGAATTTCTCGTGTAAACCTCTTTTTTAACAAGCGCCCTGACCGGAAGAAGGAGCGGATCTCCCTCATTGCATACGCCGCCGCCTATGCATAAAATGTCGGGCTGGAAAATATTAATAGTGTTGGTTATTCCGGCCGCAAGATACTTTATGAATTTATCAACTACCGCCTTTGCGGTTTTGTCGCCCATTCTCATAGCGTCAAAGGACGTTCTTGCCGTAACCTTGCCGTTTCTCTCGGCAGTTATCTTGTGCATAAGCGTATCCTTGTCATTATCCATAGCTTCTTTGGTCATTCTTATAAGTCCTGTCGCCGAAGAGAAAACCTCAAAACAGCCTCTTCTTCCGCAGGCGCACTCGGGGCCGTCTACCTCGATAACCGTATGTCCTATTTCAGCGCCGGCAAAGTTTGAGCCTGAATAAATCCTGCCGTCTATAATGATTCCGCCGCCAACGCCGGTTCCAAGCGTTATGCAGACTGCATTCTTAGCTCCCTTTGCAGCGCCGGCCACATATTCGCCGTAAGCCGCAGCATTAGCGTCGTTTTCAATAAATACCGGTTTATCTATGTATTCCTTGATATAATCGACCATCGGAGTATTGTCAAAGCCGAGATTACAGGAATATTCTATAATTCCTTTTTCACTGTTGGCTATGCCCGGAGTACCGATGCCAACCCATTCAATCTGATTCATATCAAGACCGGCTTCCTTTACGGCCTGCACCGAAACCCTTGCCATGTCGGCCGCAATTTCCTTTTCGGGCCTGGGCAGATTGGTTTTTGTACTTGCCTTTGAAATAATTTTATAATTTTCGTCCACCACTCCGGCTACAATATTTGTTCCTCCAAGATCAATACCAATATAATATTTCATAATGAACTCCATTCCGCCGCCTTTTTTGATTATATATATGGCGCCGGAAATCTCCAAGCGGCAAAAAAATTTCCGGCAAAAACCACGCCCTTAATCCTCAGGACAAACTCCTATTTAAAATAAACGCTTATTTTTCAGCAATATCTCCCATTACAATACCGCGGCCGTTTGTCGCAAAATAGACTCTGCCGTATATTTCACTGTCTCCGGTAATGGATAGGGTAAGATTGCCGAACAAATGGCGCTCATCGTTTATTCTTTCCCATGTCTTGCCCTTGTCTTTGGAACGGTAAATACCGTCGCCCTGATCTTCGGTAGAACCCATTGCATATATTACCATATATTCGCCGTCCTTTTCAGGCGCTCCGAAGCCCATTGCCCTGCAATTGAAATTTTTTATAGATTCAAACGACTTTCCGCCGTCCTCAGTATGCATGATAAGCCCGTTATTGTAAACCCAGACATCGCCTTCCTTATCTCCCGTTACGGCGATAGAAGCGTTTTCCATTACCATCTGTCCGGTTGAAGCAAAGTTATTGCCGCCGTCCTCGGAAATGTAAAACATTCCGTCGCAGACAGCATAATATTTGCTTGGATTTACCCTGTCGGCAACAATTGTCGAGCCGTAGCCCAGTCCGCCTACATTATACCATGTCGCGCCCATATCGAATGTTATGTAAGGCTTTCCTGTATTTGAAGCCGGAGTCCATATAAACGAGCTTCCGTCCGCCGCCATTGCGACAGTTCCGTCCTGAGCAGATTCAGGCAGAGCCGCGCACTTGTTCCATGTCGCGCCGCCGTCTGTGGTATATCTCAGACTTCCGTTCATATCTCCGCACATTACAGCCTTGTTAGGATCAATCCATGAACAGTCAATATCCGACGGATCGCCGTCCTTCATAAAGCGAGTATCGTCCGGACACTTTGTAACGTCAAGATGTGAAAATCCGGTCAGATCCCCCATTATAGAATAAAGCTGAGGACCGCCCGCAGGAGGCGAAACCATCTTATAAACCGCAGTTTCCTCAAGCCCGTAAGCATGGAACTTTACAGTTACAGGAGTACCCGTTCCCAAAGCGGTAATATTTTCCGTAGCATAAATCGTCGCGCCGGTTCCGTACATTACCTCGTCCGAATTAAAGGGATTTATATTGATATCGGACGTCCACCAGCCAAGCTTAGCCTCGTCGTTGCCCCATTTCAGCCAGTCAGCTTCAGAAGTATCCATCACATAATTTTTATTTGTATCAAAGAAGGCCGACCACGTTGCTCCGCCGTCAGTAGTACGGTAAATATTATCTCCCTTATCGCTCCAGAAGCCTACCGTTGAAACGACGACCGTATCGGGATTCTGAGCGTCAACCGATACCCCGCTGAACCCGCCGTATCTTCCATCGTTCAAAGCGGGAGTAATGTCTGAAAACGTACCTGCCGCCATATCATAAGCATATACTTTTCCATTTTCCGGAGAAAGGTTTGGACCGCAGTTGTCGCTGTAGGTTATATACATTTTGCCGTTTGAGGAAATATCCGCCTGAAGAGGATACATTCCCTTTTCATTTTCCGGCAGCGCCGTCCATGTTTCGCCCTTGTCGGACGACTTATATATGCACTGTCCGTTTATCTCGGCTACGCCCGCATACATATCGTCAGAATTCGGATCAAACTCAATCCACATTATTCCCATATTCACACTTTCCTGATTATAGGTACCCTTTGTAGGGAAGGAAGTAACCTCAGACCATGTTTTGCCGTAATCAGACGATTTCCACAAGCCGTTGCTCCTGCTTCCGAAATAAACGTTTTTATTGTCCTTGGGATCAACCGCAAGACGTTCGCCGACGCCGCGTCCGGACTGGTTTCCTCCGCAGCCGAACTCCAGATCGAATCTTGTCCATGTTTCACCGTAATCGTCAGAACTGAATATTGCGCCGTTTGACGTATCCATATAGGTACCGCCCGCAATATAAACCCTTTTCGGATCCACCGGATCGGCGCAGATACTTTCTATTCCGATGAGATTCCATTCTTCAGAGCCCAGAAAATCAGTTATAGCCACCCATTTTGATTCTGAATCTACCCAGCGGTAAGCGCCGCCTATATCGGTTCTTGCATAGGCAAGTCCCTCTTCGGCCTTGCTGTATTCCATACCTGTTACATAGCCGCCGCCGCCTATTGCCACATTGCTCCATTTATAATCCACGGAAGCCGCGGATTTTCCGTCCTCCTTGCCGGAGCAGCCCGAAAACGCAGCGCTTATCATAAACGCTGAAGCCATAACGGCAAGTATTTTTTTGATTTTCATTTATTACTTTCCTCCTGTAAATATATAAAAGCTCTAAGCCTTGACGCAGACCATTGCGGCGTATGCCGGAAGCTCCGTTTTGCCGCTGTAGATATTTTCGCTTATAAGATCCCGAAGCGGATACGGCAATATAATTTCCCGCGTTTCATTCATAAAATTCTGTATGAATATATATTCCGTACCGTCCTCCGACGTTCTCATTCCGGTTGTAACGCCGTGCGGCAGATCGGCTTCAAGACATTTTCTTATACATAGCTCCTTGCAAAGCGCGGAATAAAATTTATCTGAAAATTCAGAATTCATAAAGGTCGCCTGATAATAAGCGCGTCCCTTTCCATAGCTGTTTACCGTAAACGCAGGGGACCCCGCATAGAAATCCTCCTTATACCTTCCGAGAACCTCCGCGGCTTTAACGTTTATAATCTCACAGAGCTTCGACGTTTCATATTCTCCCTCAAGACCGCTTTTTCCGTCAAATAAAACATGATTTCTCTGATAATCATAAAGCCCGTCAATATCTTCAAATACAATTCCCAGCATATCCGACAGACCGGCGGCAGGAGTTTCGCCCAGATAGCAAAGATCGGTTTCACTCGCCATACCGCAGAAATAAGTTACAACAGCGACGCCGCCGTTTTCAACGAATTTCATCAGTCTTTCGGCAAAGCTTCCCCTAAGCATATATGGCATAGGCACGCATACAAGCTTATATTTATCAAGGCTTGCGTCCATGTTTATAACATCGACGGGTACCCCCTGCTTCCAGAATGATCCGTATGTCTGTAAAATCTGATCAATATAGCCCATTCCTTCGTTTCTGGGTCCCTTTCCGTCATCAATCGCCCACTTATTTTCGACATCGTATATAATTGCAGTTTCAGATATGACCTCCGAATTCAGCACATCTCCGAGCTTTTCCAAAGCTTTTCCCGTTCTGCAAACCTCAAGAAAAATTCTTGATTTTTCCGATCCGTTGTGACCTACGACCGCACTGTGAAATTTCTCCGCCGAGCCTCTGCTCTGCCTCCATTGAAAATACTGGCAGCTGTCAGAGCCGTGAGCTATAGCCTGAACGGCGGTAAGCAAATTCATTCCCGGACGCTTATGACGGGAAACACCGCACCAGTTTGCGGTACTCGGCGTATTTTCCATCATAAGAAACGGCTTCTGCTTCATTGAACGCATAGCGTCATGCCAGCAGGCGTTCCACATGGCGTTTCCAGAATCATCAGTTCCTCCGTTATGCCACATAGGGTAGGAATCCCATGAAACAATGTCTATAAAATCCGCAAATTTCCAGTAATCAATTCCGTCATAATACGCCATCATATTAATTGTTGCGGGAATTTTGGGATTTTCACTTTTTAGAGGTCTTATTTCTTCCCTGTAAAAATCAACAGTCTGCTCCGTACAGAACCGTTTCCAGTCCAGATTAAGCCCGTGAATGCATATTTCACCGTTCGGCGCGGGCGATTCGATTTCCTCCCAGTCCGAATAGGTATGACTCCAGAAGCAGGTCCACCACTGCTTATTCAAACTTTCGATATTACCGTATTTTTTCTTCAGCCATTTTCTGAATTCCGCTTGACACAGCTCGCAATGGCATTCGCCCTGAATTTCGTTGGAAACGTGCCACAGAATTACGGCAGGATGATTTGCAAAACGCTTTGCAAGCTCGGTATTAATCAGCCTTGTCTTCTCGCGGAATACCGGAGAGGTATAGCAATGGTTATGCCTTCCGCCCTGAAGATTTCTTACTCGGCTGCTTTCCACTCTGAGAATTTCGGGATATTTTTTTGCCATCCATGAGGGCTTTGCGCCGGTAGGCGTTGCAAGAACAGTATAAATTCCGTTATCATAAAGCCGGTTTATAACGCTTTCAAGCCAACCGAAGGTATAGACGCCCTCCTCAGGCTCAAGCGAAGTCCATGAAAATATACCGACTGAAACGCAGTTTATACCGGCCTTTTTCATTAATTCGATATCGCGCTCCAATATCTCGGGCATATCGAGCCACTGTTCGGGATTATAATCGGCTCCGTGCAGCAGAGCTTTAAGTCCAGTTATATTATTTTCACTCATAATTCCTCCGTTTACGTAAGCCTTGGGGCTGAATACATATATTTATATGATAAACCAAATCCAATTAATAGTCAACACTTTTTTTACATTTATTTTGTTACATTCTGCATAAATTATTACTATATATTTTAAGGACTGCGCCCATTGAAAACATGACGGTTATGTGATACAATAATAATTGACAATTTAAAACAGGAGTATAACCCGTATGACAGAAAACAAAAAGGAAGAATTCATTAATATTTATCGGGAAAATATCAGCCGTCCCGGCGCAGATAAGCTTTTGAATTATCTTTTATCGGATCAAAGCGATTTTTTTGAAGCTCCCTGCAGCACCCGATTCCACGGCTCATATGCCGGAGGTCTTGTCGAGCATAGTATCAACGTCTATAACTGCTTGAAGGATTATCTTCAGAGACCGCGCGCAAAAGAGCTTTACAGAATGGATTACAGCGAGGAAACCGTCGCTTTGGTATCGCTTCTGCACGACGTTTGTAAAATGAATTTTTATTCTGTGGATTACAGAAACGCTAAAAACGAGCAGGGAGTATGGGAAAAGGTTCCATATTATACCATTAACGACCGTCTGCCCTACGGACACGGAGAAAAATCAGTTTACATAGTTTCCGGCTTCATGAGAATTACCAGAGAAGAGGCTTTCGCCATAAGATATCATATGGGGTTTTCCGGAAACGAGGACAGAAACAGCATAGGTAGCGCGTTTGAAATGTTTCCTCTCGCATTTGCACTCAGCGTGGCCGATATGGAGGCTACCTATTATCTGGAAGCCAAATAAAAAGAAAGGTGAAAATAAATATGAGCAATCACTGGTATGACAACGCGATAATATATCACATATACCCTCTCGGCTTCTGCGGAGCGCCGAAAATCAATGAAGGAGGTCCTGTCGTATACCGGCTTGACAAGCTGCTTGACTGGATTCCTCATCTCAAAGAAATGAACGTTGACGCAGTTTATCTCGGTCCCGTCTTTGAATCGTCGGAACACGGCTACGACACCATAGATTATAAAAAAATAGACAGACGGCTCGGCGATAACAATTCTTTCAGAAGAATCTGCGAACAGCTTCACAATAACGGCATAAAAATAATACTTGACGGAGTTTTCAACCATGTAGGCAGAAGATATCCTCAATTTGAAGACATTCGCCAGAACGGACCTTCGTCACAGTACTGCGGATGGTTCCAGAATCTGAATTTCGACGGAAAAAGTCCCTGCGGAGACGATTTTTGGTATGAAGGCTGGAACGGTCATTATAACCTTGTAAAGCTCAATCTTAGAAATCCCGGCGTATGCGATCATCTCATAGACGCTGTAAACTACTGGATAGAGGAATTCAAAATAGACGGCATACGCTTTGACGCCGCCGACTGTATTGAGTTTGATTTCTTTAAAAGAATAAGAAGCTTCTGTAAAGGCAAAAACCCTGAATTCTGGCTTATGGGAGAAATCATTTTCGGAGATTATAAGCGCTGGGCTAATCCGGAAATGCTGGACAGCGTTACCAATTACGAATGCTACAAGGGAATTTACTCCTCTCATAATACTAAAAACTATTTCGAGATAGACTATTCTATAAACCGTCAGTCAGGCAGCAACGCTATTTACCCCGGGTTAAACCTATATAACTTTGTCGATAACCACGATGTAAACCGTATTGCAAGCACGCTGCAGAATCCTGAGCATATTTATAACGTATACACATTGCTATACTCCATGCCGGGCATTCCCTCTATATATTACGGAGGAGAATTCGGAATCAAAGGCATAAAGGAAAACAACTCCGACGATAACCTTAGACCATGCCTTGACCTTGACAATATACCGGATAAAAATATGCGGCTTTATGAGCACATTGTTAAGCTTGGAAGAATTTATAAAGCATTTCCAGCTCTGAGAACGGGAAAATATTTCACTATTCTTATAAAAAATCAGCAGATGCTATTTTTAAAGGAATTAAACGATCAACAGGTTTTTGTAGCGCTGAACCTTGAGGATAAGGAATACGAGCTTTCCTTCTCCACCAACAGAACCGCTCTGGTAGACGCATTGAGCGGCAGACAGGTAAGCGTTGAGAATGGCGCGGCCTCAGTTAAAATGCCGCCTTACTCCTCAATGATTATTGTAGAGGATAATATTCTTAATAAGGAACCTATAGCTTCTGCCGAGGATTCGTGCAAGGAAACAGAAATAGTAGTCGGAGGCAAATACCGCCATTACAAAGGAAACGAATATGAAATTGTCTGCGTGGCAAAGCAAAGCGAAACCCTTGAAGAGCTTGTTATCTACAAGTCTCTTGAAAACGGCGGGATATGGGCAAGACCGAAATCGCTGTTTACCGGAATTACAGAGGGACGTCCCAGATTCACAAGGATAGATTAAAAATAAAACGCGATAAAAAGCCGTCTGCCTTGGAAATGACAGCCGGCTTTCATCATTATTTATTCAATAAATTTCAGCGATATCGGATAAAGCTATATGATATTTTGAAAATCTGTCCTCATGATACGACAGGACTGACGAGCTGAATTCAGCAATGCTTTCGCCCGCGCGGCAGAAAGGAAATTTAATTGAATAGGTTTTGCTTCCGTTATCCTTTCCCTCGGCTACGAACAGCGTTCCCCCGAAAGTACAGCAGAACCGCTTTACAACAAAAAGGTCCGAATCCACCGAATCTTCTCCGTAAAGCCTGTTGAATTCACTGAAAACCTTATGGACAGTTTTATCCTCGGGATTATCGGACGATACGGTTACAGATACAAAATCTCCCAGCCTTTCAGCGTCGAATCTTATATATCCCGCGCCCGGATTATGACGGCCAACAAGAACCGTAAGGGAAAGAAGACATGCTGTAAGTCTTTCAGGATCGGCTTTTATATAAAGCTCCGGCTGAATTTTTAAAAACACGTCAATCTGACCTTTTAGTATATTGCGGCATATTCCGGTAAAGCTCTCCAAAGCGGTAGTAAGATTGATTCTGCGGTATTCTATAGTATTGTCCGTATACCTGATAAGCTCCGTTGTGTTCAGAACAGATTTTAATAGCTTATAGCAATTGCCCATTGTAATATCCAGATATTTTTTACTATCCCGCATATTTTCCTCGTCGAAAACCTTCTGAAGCATATTCCCCGCAAAGGCTATTCCCGTTACCGCCTGTCTTACAGCGGCCGCCTGATTTGTCAGGAATTCTTTGACAACGTTGCATTTTATATACGAAAACATAACGTCGTCTCCGCTCATCTGCATAACGTATAAATTCCGCTCTTCATAATTTATTATTCTGCACATAAATTCAAGACCGTCAAATACAATAAAATATTCTCCGCTTTTAAGAGGCTTAACTTCCTTACTGAAAAGCTCTCCTACTGAAATACCGCTGAAAAAAACATCCGCGTCAGCTTTATTGCTCCATAAAATCTGAAATTCATAATTTAATATAAAAACATTTTCGGATGAATGTAAAAAAAGACTTTTTAAAATCTCAACTTCCTTGTTCATTCCATTTCTCCATTCTGTTTTACTGAAATTAATATTTATTAAGTCGGTTTTATATTATTTACAGATTATGTTATTATTTTGTCTAAAAATATTCTTTCTATTATTATACTACAAAATTGTGAATAAATTAAGTACAAAACTAATTTTTTTCTAAAAAATTGTTGATTAAATACAAGATATTTGTCTTATTTTGCAGTATTTTGGAGGTAACAACATTTAAACAAATAAAATAGGTTATTTTTTTGTCAAAGTACTTGAAATAAATTGAAAATTAGTGTACAATAATAATATAAAAAATTAGGAGGTAATTTTCCAATGTCAGTAAAAGTTGCTATTAATGGTTTTGGCCGTATCGGCCGTCTTGCTTTCAGACAGATGTTCGGCGCGGAAGGCTACGAAATCGTTGCCATCAACGACCTTACAGATCCTAAGATGCTTGCTCATCTTCTTAAGTACGATACCGCGCAGGGCGGTTACTGCGGCAGAATCGGCGAAGGACTTCACACAGTTGAAGCCGGCGAGGATTCAATCACGGTAGACGGCAAGACAATAAAGATTTACGCTAAGGCTAACGCCGCTGAACTTCCTTGGGGCGAAATCGGCGTAGACGTAGTTTTAGAGTGTACAGGCTTCTACTGCTCAAAGGCTAAGAGCCAGGCTCATATCGACGCAGGCGCTAAGAAGGTTGTTATTTCAGCTCCGGCAGGAAACGACCTTAAAACAATCGTTTACAGCGTAAATGAAAAGACTCTGACAGCAGAGGATAATATCATTTCAGCCGCTTCATGCACAACCAACTGTCTCGCTCCAATGGCTGACACTCTTAACAAATATGCTGAAATCCAGAGCGGAATCATGTCGACAATCCACGCTTATACCGGTGATCAGATGATTCTTGACGGTCCTCACAGAAAGGGCGACCTCAGAAGAGCAAGAGCCGGCGCAGCTAACATCGTTCCTAACTCAACCGGCGCAGCTAAGGCTATCGGTCTTGTAATACCGGAGCTCAACGGTAAGCTTATCGGCTCCGCACAGAGAGTTCCTGTTCCAACAGGCTCAACTACTATTCTTACAGCGGTTGTTAAGGGCAAGGACGTTACAGTTGACGGAATCAACGCAGCTATGAAGGCTGCTGCTTCCGAATCCTTCGGCTACAATGAAGATCCTATCGTTTCTTCAGACGTTATCGGCATGAAGTATGGTTCGCTATTTGACGCAACACAGACAATGGTATCAAAGATATCTGACGATCTTTACGAGGTTCAGGTTGTTTCATGGTATGACAACGAAAATTCATACACAAGCCAGATGGTTAGAACAATCAAGTATTTTGCTGAACTCGGCTAATAAATCATTTAAAACTTGATATTTTTTATCGCCTCTTAATAAAGGGGCGATTTGTTTTAAAGGAGAGAAATTATGGCTTTTGGATTTTTTAAAAAAAATAAAAAGAATGTCGAATATAATCCTATAATACCGAATGAAGATATAAATGATCCACCTGAAGATAAAAGTAAACGAATAGAAGAAATTTATTTAAAACAAGTTGAAGAAAAGAAGAAAAGCGACCCCTTAATTGGCATAAAACTATGCGGTAATGAAATATATCAATCTTTCGTTAATGCTCTAAGGGAACCTGATGGACGCCTGAATTGCAATGCGCTTTTGTTAAACTTAGGATGTTTTTCAGGATATGTATGTCAGGCAGCTGTATGGAAAAAATTTGTTATTGACGGAAATATACCATATCAGCAAGCATTCGTTATAATGAAAGCAAAATCAGGAAAAAACTATTATTTTGGAGATTACCTGAACTACTACGTGGGGGAAGGAAAATATTCTTTCTGGTCCCTTGTCGCTGGAATGTTTACAAAAATTTATCCCGATGTTCCTGTACCGGACGTTCTTAAAATGGTAGAAAAGGTAACGTCCCTTATAGGCTACGAGGAATATAAAATATGTGATTGCCTTGATCCTGATAGGGCTGTTGAACAATGCGCAGCAGCATGGAAAATAATTTATCCTATAATAAGCCGATATTGTGTTAATCCGGATGAATGGCCTACAGCCATGGGTATTGCCGCACAAAATGCAATGAATATTTCAAAAAGTATAATAAAACCGGATAATTGCTTCAATATTTTAATGGAAAGTTCAATTTATATGTCTAAAATGGACTATTCTAATATTTTAGTTTTTTAAATTATCATTATTTAGCAATATGTTTATAAGGGGTGTTAATTATGAAAATTACGTCAATTATTTTATCAGCGCTTTCAGCTATCTGTCTTATTTTTACTATTGGATGCAGTTCAGACAAAAATAGCCTTGAAACCGGAAACACTAATACCGAAATTACCGAATCTACAACTGATAAACAAAGCGGTCTCCCCAGCTATCCTTTTAAACAGTTAAAAAACAGTGACATTGAAAGGGCTTTTGTATATATTCTTCCTGAAGATGTATATGCCGAGTTAGACAACAATGAAATATCTGAGCTAATCAGTCTTTTAAACGAAAGCAAGACATATCTAAAAGATGATTCCTATGGAGAATATTACGGGCAGAGCATAACTTACACAATAATTAAAAAGGATAAAACAAAAATTGAAATAAAGCCTTTCAATCCGTTTTTGATTATTGACGGAAATGGGTTTATAACAGATTATAACAATTGTGAAGAACTTCAACAGCTTGGTAATAACATTGCCGGAATAAAATAGACGGAAGCTAACAAAAAGCCTGAGAAATAAATTTCTCAGGCTTTTTATGACCAGACCGATAAGCCGGGTTCTGTCGTGTGCGGCAATTTATCTAGACCTTAAGTTGCCTTAAGGCTCAAGCCGTCGTTACCTATGAATCCATCGAGCAAATGTTGACGCATAAGTACCAATAGACGTTGCATCGGATAGGGTTTACACGGCAATACACTCTCATGTATTCCGGTGAGCTCTTACCTCGCCTTTCCACCCTTACCCGTTATATACGGGCGGTTTATTTCTGCTGCACTTGCCCTAAAGTCGCCTTCGGCTGCCGTTAGCAGCTATCCCGCTCTGTGATGCCCGGACTTTCCTCGTAAACATATAACGTTTCCGCTGCCGCATAGTCTGCTCATGGTAATATTTTATACTATTTTAATTTCTTTGTCAATAGCTGCCCTCTTATATATTTTCCCGTTTTATTTTTATTTTTTGAAACTCTTGCTTTATTAAGACAAAAATAGTATAATAATTAGTATCGGAAGAATTCTTTCTTCTGATAATAAAATATGGAGGTTTTAAACAATGGCGTTTAAAAGCGAATACTTACAGGGCGTATATGATAAGGTATGCCAGAGAAACAAGGGTGAAGAAGAATTTCTTCAGGCAGTAAAGGAAGTACTTGAAAGCTTCGAGCCTGTTGTAGAAAAAAGACCGGATATTGTAAAGGCCGGAATAATCGACAGACTTGTTGAACCGGAAAGGTTCATTCAGTTCAGAGTTCCGTGGGTTGACGACAACGGCAACGTTCAGGTAAACAGAGGTTTCAGAGTTCAGTTTAATTCTGCAATCGGTCCTTACAAGGGCGGTCTTAGGTTCCATCCAACAGTCTGCGCTTCAGTAATTAAGTTTTTGGGATTCGAACAGATCTTCAAGAACAGTCTGACAGGTCTGCCGATCGGCGGTGGCAAGGGCGGATCCGATTTTGACCCTAAGGGAAAGTCAGACGCCGAGGTAATGAGATTCTGCCAGAGCTTTATGACAGAGCTTTCTAAACATATCGGAGCCGACACAGACGTCCCCGCAGGAGATATAGGCGTCGGTGCAAGAGAGATCGGTTTTATGTACGGTCAGTACAAAAGACTCCGTAATGAGTTTACAGGAGTTCTGACAGGCAAGGGATTATCCTACGGCGGTTCTCTCGCAAGAACGGAAGCAACCGGTTATGGTCTTTGCTACTTCGCCGAGGAAATGCTCAAATCCATGAAAAACGAAAGCTTTGAGGGCAAAAAGGTTGTAATTTCAGGCTCAGGAAACGTTGCTATATACGCGACTCAAAAGGCTATGGAGCTTGGCGGAAAGGTTATTGCTCTTTCCGACTCAAACGGTTACATATATGATGAAAACGGCATCAATCTTGATGTTGTTAAACAGATAAAGGAAGTTGAAAGAGGAAGAATCAAGGAATACGCTCAAAGAGTTCCGGGCTCCGTTTATACAGAGGGCAAGGGAATCTGGAGCATAAAATGCGATATCGCTCTTCCATGCGCTACACAGAACGAGCTTAACGGCAACGATGCGGAAATGCTTATTAAAAACGGCGTAATAGCAGTCGCTGAAGGCGCTAATATGCCTTCTACGCCTGAGGCAATTGAAAAGTTCCTTGCGGCCGGAGTTATGTTCGGTCCTGCAAAGGCAGCTAATGCAGGCGGCGTTGCTACCTCCGCACTTGAAATGTCACAGAATTCTGAAAGACTCAGCTGGACCTTTGAAGAGGTTGACGCTAAGCTAAAGAATATAATGAAAAATATATTCCATAACTCCTACGATGCTTCTAAAGAATACGGCCTTGAAGGCAACCTTGTAGCAGGCGCTAATATCGCCGGCTTTGCAAAGGTAGCCGACGCTATGATGTGGCAGGGCGTATCATATTAATAGTATTTTAACATTCTTAAAAATCCGTATAGTTTAACGCTATGCGGATTTTTTGTTGACATATTATTAAAACAGTGTTAAAATATCAATATTAATTGATTATTGCGTCGAACAGGAGTTTGCTATGAGAGTCAGATTTCATCTTCCGGATTTTGCAGTCCATTACCGTTTTAATATGGTTTTTCTTTCTATGCTGAAAAATTGTCCCGATTATTTTCGCGACGGAGTAGAAATCGCTTCAATCTACGGAACGTTTCCTCAGTCCTTGTGGAACGGCGGACGTACTATGCTGGGAGTCTGTGACAAAAATTATGTTAAAACGGTTGTAAATAACTTTGATAAAATCGGAATACCGCTAAGATTTACCTTTTCAAATCCAATGATAACAGAGGAACATCTTGATGATGAATTTTGCAATTTTATACTAAAGACTGCTGAAAACGGTAAAAACGGCGTTATAGTCGTTTCACCGATACTTGAAAAATATATAAGGGAAACTTACCCCGGATATAAAATAACAAGCTCCACATGCAAGCGAATAACTGATATTACCGCTTTAAACAACGAGCTTGATAAAAACTATGACATTGTGGTTTTGGATTATGATTTCAATAATCAATTCAATGTTCTTGAAAAAATAAACAAAAAGGAAAAATGTGAGATACTTGTCAATTCGTGCTGCCAGCCGGGATGTAAAAACCGCGTTAAGCATTATCAGGAAATTGGTTTGACTCAGATTGCTTTTTGCAATCATCTGAAAAGAAATCCCGGCAAACCGTTTCGTCCGGAAGATTACAAAGCGAAGGATAACGCTAAAATGAACTGTCCGTATATGAATTACGACGCTGTAGATGTAAGGCAGCTTTCAACTCACGTAACGCCCGACGATATTTACAATAAATATATTCCTATGGGCTTTAATCAGTTTAAAATCGAAGGCAGAACGGCAAACATTTTTAATCTTATAGAATATTATCTGTATTACATGATAAAGCCTGAATTCAAGGATAAGGCAAGGCTTGCTCTATGCATTAATCTCATGAATAACGGAATAATCAAGGAAAATAATTAAAGGGCATGAAAACATGCCCTTTTTTATTATCCTCTTTTTGTGCTGAATTTTCTTTTTTGCCCCAAATTCAAGGATATAGTAAATATTTTGTCAGAGGTAAATATCCTGACAGCAAAAAACATGCAGATTAAAAACAGTATCATCTGATAAATCAAACCGAACCAATAAAGATTCATATTTCCGAACATAATATTATTGATAGCGTTAAAGGTATGAGTAAACGGTATAGCGTAAATAATCGTTCTCAGAACAGGTGAAAGAAAATTTATATCATAAACTATCGAAACAATATAGGGTATCATTGCCAGAACCATTATCGGCATCAGCATTGTCTGCGCCGATTTTGAATCATTCACTAATGCTCCGAGAATCATTGCGGCAGCAAGACATATCATTATAGTCATGAACATCTGCAGACCTACCATAAAATAACCGGAAACGCCAAGCTTAAGCCCCAGCTCCTTCATTATGTCATCTACAGTCATTGCCGAGCCTACAATTTCTGTGTTCTCAATCGCTCCGCTGAGCATAGAGCCCATGTATCCGTAAAAGCCCACCATATAAACTCCGGCGTTTATTATTGCAACTATTCCGGCGGCAAGCATCTTAGAGCATAAAACTGATAAACGTGAAACAGGAGCTGACAGAAGCGTTTCAAGGGTTTTGTCAATCTTTTCGGTAGAGATAGCGGATATTATCATCTGTGATGTGAACATTACGAGAATAAATACGACTATCGGTATGAACATGCTCTGGGAAGATATCAGTCCCGTCAGCGTTTCCGTACTTATATTCGCCCATTTGTCGTTTGCAACCGTAATCTCGTTCAAGGAAACAGGATTTTCAATTGTTTCTATATCCTGAGAATCAAGCCCTTTGGCGGTCATAATCTCATTTTTGACTATATCATTAATAATATCGGCAGCAGAAGCAGTCTTATCAGATATCGAGGCAAGAGCGGACGAGGTCTTCATAGTACTGATAAGCTCCATGGTTCCGCTTTTATTTTCGTTTACAACGCTTTCCGTAAATCCCTCGGGAATTATAATAAGACTCTCGCAGCCTGAATCCTTTAAAAGCTTCGCCCTGTCGGCATTATCCTGTGTAACAAGCTTTACCTCAAAGCCCGACGATTCAAGGGACGATATTATATTTCTTGTAAACTCAGTATCGTCCTTATCGCTTATATTAACGCTCCCCGTATCGGATACTGCGTCGTCCATTACATTAGACATTATTTTTCCGATAGACAAAAGCATAACCAGCGTAATTACAACGCCTAATATCATCTGCGCATTTATAAGCTCGTGAAGCTCTTTTTTCAGCAGATTAAGAAATTTCATTCTGCTTCACCACCTTTTCAAATACTTCCTCAAGATTTGCGGAATTATATTTTTCCTTCAGCTCGTTTATTTTGCCCACTGCAAGGAGTCTGCCTCCCGCGATTATTCCGACGCGGTCGGACACAAACTCTATCTCAAGCATGTTATGTGAAGAAAGCAGAAACGACATATTTTCCGTTTTTGAAAGCTCCTTTATCATTTTTCTGATTTCAAGAGCGTTTATAACGTCCAGTCCGCTGGTGGGCTCGTCGAGTATAGCCAGCTTCGGTCTTGTCATCACAGCCCTCGAAAGCAGCAGCTTTCTTATCATTCCTCTGCTGTAGCTTCCGATCTTTTCATTCAGTCTGTCTCCAAGACCGCAGGTTTTTTCCGCACGGGCAGTAAATTCGGTAATTTCCGCTTTGCTCTCCGCAAACATACCGGCCATGAATTTAAGATAAGCTCTGCCGGTCATTGTCTTATAAGCGCCGGCCTCGTCGGGAAGATATGTAATAGACCTTCTGACCTTTTCGGGTTCCTTTATTATACTGTGTCCGTCAACCTCAGCGTCCCCGGAAGTCGGCTTTATCAGAGTGGAAATCATTCTTATAGTAGTCGTTTTGCCGGCGCCGTTAGGACCGATTAAAGCAAATATCTCCCCTTCGTCAATTGAAAAGGAAACATTGTTTGCGGCAAGCACTTTTGTATATTGCTTGCAGAGGTTTTTTACTTCCAATACTGCCATTTTGCCCTCCATACCTTTTTTATTATATCAACATTATATCACATAAGCCCATTCATAGCAAGAACAAAAAATGTAAATATAATGTAACGGTTTTCCAGTCAACGGTAAACCGTTATCGTCATTATATCATATCTATGCATATATGTCAACGGTTTACCGACAATATAATTCGGCAAAAAATGATATTATTTTTTATATAAAATAATTTATAAGGAGTAGACCGTTATGAATATCTCTCAGGCAACCGCAAAAAGAATTATTGAGCTATGCAAAAGCAGATGCATAACAGTTAACAAGCTCGCTAATATTTCCGGAGTGACTCAGTCGACTGTAAACGATATAGTCAATAATAAGGCAAAAAACATCGGAGTCGTAACTATAAAGAAGCTTTGCGACGGCCTTGAAATAACAATAACCGAATTTTTTGACACAGATTATTTCAGAGAGCTTGAACAGGAAATATTCTGACTTTTCAAAAATGCCGTATTACACAAAAAACAATGAATTTATTCGTCATTTTGCACAAATAAAATAATTGTCAAAATGCCCAGTAATTTAATTTACGAATAATCTAATTTGTATAAAATCTCTTGTAAAATCCTTAAAAACGTCCATTTTACTGCAAAATTTGTAATTTATAAAAGAAATACCTAATCAGAACTCAAAAAAAATCTACACATAATCAATTGACTTTAAAATCCGGCTGTGTTATAAATATATTATAATAAACTTTATGAAAATTACATCAGATATTAATATTTCTTTTGAATTTTACAGGAGGATAAATCATGACTTATGAGGAAATAGTTGCGAAAGCCAAAAAAGAATTCGGATCAGCCGACGTCAGCAATTATGAAGGTCATCTTGCCCTGCAAATAAATGTAACGGGTGAAGGCGAAGGTATTTTTTATGCTGAAATCAACGAAGGCAGGCTTTTTATAGAGCCTTATGACTATAAGGACAACGACGCTGTTCTTACAGCCGACGGCAATGATATAATAAGCATATTCAGCGGTCTTCTTGATCCGGTTGAGGCTTTTGAAAGCGGCCGTCTTACTGTAACCGGCGATCTCAGCAAGGCTCTTTCTATTCAGCCTGTTATTGAAAGCAATAAGAAGCCGGTTAAGAAAACCGCTAAAAGAACAGCTTCAAAAGCAAGCGAAAAGACATCCTCAAAAACGGTTAAAACTTCCGCTAAGACAGCAAAGTCCGCCTCAACAAAAAAAGCGGCGGCAAAAGATCCGGCTATAATCGGTCTCGCCGAGCCTAAAAAATCTGCGGCTCCTAAGACCGCTACAAAAAGAGCCTCTTCTAAGACTGCTGTCAAGGAATCAACCAAGCCCGTTAAACCCGCGGCTAAAACAACCGCTAAAAAAGGCTGAACATGATATATTTTAAAAAGTGTGATTATTCTGCCGGAGATGACAGAATTTCACACAAAAATATACTTCATGAAGAAGCCCATAGATTACTTGACAGAGCCCTTCAAAAAAAAGGAGTCCGAGCCGAAAATAAGGAATTGATTTACAATAAATACGGCAAGCCTATGCTCAAGGGTAACGATACGATACATTTTAATATCAGCCATTGCAGACGTCTTGCCGTTTGTGCGTTGACAGAAAATGCTATAGGAGTGGACGCGGAAAATATCCGTGAATATCCGAAGAGGGTTTTAAACCGTTGTTTTACGGCAAATGAAATCAGCTTTGTTAGGGAAAACGAGTTTCCCGACCGCGCTTTTTTTCAGATATGGACTTTAAAGGAAAGCTACGCTAAGGCAATCGGCACAGGAATTACTTTTCCGCTGAAGGAAGCGGAATTTATAATTGGTAACAATTTTATTGCTGCAAATACGGAACGCAAATTTGCATTTTCTCAGATAATAATAGATAATGAATTTGTATGTTCCGTATGCTGCGACGATATTTTAAATAATAAAGTTCTCTTCAGGTCGTATGAGGAATTCATTCCCCTTGACATATTACAATGACATTATCATTGGTCTTTTAAAGGCCTTTAATAACGGCTGTAGGCCGTTGTGATCCCCCTCTCTATTAGCACCGTTTTTACACGGTGCTTTTTTTTGCCTTTTTATTGACAAATTCCGGTTTTTAATTCATAATATAAAAGATAATTGAAACCAGATAAAAAGAAAGGAATTAAAAGAATGATAAAAGCGGCAGCGATATTTACGGATAATATGGTTTTGCAGCGGGACAAGAATATTGAAATTTTCGGATATACGGACGAAGAGGAAATCAGCGCGTCGATAAACGAAATCAATGTTTCGGCAGAAGTAAAGGGAAACAGATGGAACGCAGTTTTTCCTCCGATGCAAGCCGGAGGACCGTATACACTGACAATAAAGGGAAGCCTTCAAACCATTGTATACAATAACGTTATGATAGGCGAGGTCTGGCTTGCCGGGGGACAATCCAATATGGAATTCGAGCTGCAAAACGAGCTTCACGGCAAAGAAACCCTTGAAAATATAAACGAGGATAACACAAACGTTAGATATTATTATACTCCTAAGCAGAATTTCATTGATGAAGATTTTTATCTTACTGAAGAAAAAACCTGCTGGCAGACTGCCGGCAGGGATAATTCAAAAAACTGGTCGGCGGTCGGATTCTATTTTGCCGATATGCTTTCAAAGAAGCTTGGAGTAACAGTCGGAATTATCGGGTGCAACTGGGGAGGCTCTTCTGCGTCCGCATGGATGAGCCGGAAATTTTTAAACGGAATCGACGAAATAGCTTCATATATAGAAGATTATGAAATGGCGGTCGCAGGAAAAACACGTGAGCAAATGATTGAAGAATACGACCGTTTCTGTGATTATGATAAGGAATGGAATATAAGGTCGCAGAAGTGCTATGCAGAAAATCCCGATATAAGCTGGGACGACGTTCAGAAAATTTGCGGCAAAAATCTTTGGCCCGGTCCGATGGGAATAAAAAATCCTTTCAGAATATGCGGTATGCATGAAACAATGATTTCCAGAATCGCCCCCTATACACTCAGAGGCTTTCTCTACTATCAGGGAGAAGAGGACGATCGCAGACCTGACAGCTATTATGCTTTGCTGCGTCGTCTTATCGAATGCTGGCGTTGGGAATGGCATGACGACGAGCTGCCGTTTATGCTTGTTCAGCTTCCAATGTTTATGTATAAGGGCGATACAGACAGAAAAAACTGGTGTAAAATCCGTGAAGCTCAGATGAGGATATTTAAAACTGTAAAAAATACCGGAATAGCCGTAATATCAGACTGCGGAGAATACGGAAACATTCACCCCATCAACAAAAAGCCCGTTGGAGAAAGGCTTTTCCTACAGGCTCTTTATCATGTTTACGGCTTTAAGGACGCGGACGCATTCGGTCCTATATACCGCACTCATAGTTACCGCGGCGACGGTATCAATATTATATTAGATAACGCTGAAAACGGTATAATGGTAATCGGAAGCCCGGACGGCTTTGAAATTGCAGGAGCAGACAAAAAGTTTTACAGGGCAAAAGCTGAAATAAACGGAAACAGTATCTTTATAAGATCGGATAATGTTAAAAAACCGAAATATGCAAGATATGCATGGACCAATTACATGGAAGTAAAAATCTTCGGAAGAAACGGCATACCGCTTGCTCCTTTCAGAACACATACGGAGGACGAATGATGGAAAGATTTGATGAATTGAAATTTTTTGCAGAAATTAAAAAACGGCCCGGAATGTTCCTCGGTTCAAAATCTATAAATCTTCTGGTTGCATATATTAACGGAATACGTCATCATGCTTATGTAAATAATCCTTATATCAGCCCTGTGCCTATTTATGATAACTTTAATGACTGGTATATGAAAAAGCATAAAATTGAAGATAAAAACGGTTACGTTATTTGGTGGAATCATATTTTATATGTTTGTGCAAATTCTGATTACCACGCATTTGATAGATTTATAAGCGAATTTGAAGAGTATATTGCAGAAATCTATAATGTTAAGCTTCCTGAAGTAAAGTAATTTATTGATATGCTTGCCATAAATTATTATCTATGCTATAATAGAAATATTTACTAAAGAATCAAGTGAGGAAATTAAATGATTACAGTTTCAAATGTCAGTATGCAGTTCGGAGGATCGACTCTTTTTAAAAACGTCGATTTAAAATTTACAGGCGGCAACTGCTATGGTATAATCGGGGCAAACGGCGCAGGAAAATCAACCTTTCTGCGTATTCTCTGCGGAGATCTCGAACCGACAACCGGAGAAGTCGTTATCCCTAAGGACGTCAGGCTTTCAGTTCTAAAGCAGGATCACTTTGCCTTTGAAGAATATTCTGTTTTAGATACGGTTATTATGGGGAATGAACGCCTTTTTGAAATAATGAAGCAAAAGGACGAGCTTTACGCCAAAGAAGATTTTTCAGAGGAGGACGGCGTTTTAGCCTCCGAGCTTGAGGGAGAATTCGCCGAATTAAACGGCTGGGAGGCGGAATCAGACGCGTCTAAGCTTATTCAGGGACTCGGACTTTCCGAAGAAATCCTCAACAGCCGTATGTCGTCGCTTTCTGGTAATGAAAAGGTCAAGGTGCTTTTGGCGCAGGCTCTTTTCGGAAATCCCGATATAATACTGCTCGACGAGCCTACAAACCATCTTGACATTGACGCCGTAAGATGGCTTGAGGATTTTTTGTCCGAATATTTTGGAACAGTCCTGGTCGTATCCCATGACAGGCATTTTCTTAACAACGTCTGCACACACATTGTAGACATCGACTATACAAAAATTAAGATGTATGTCGGCAACTATGAATTCTGGTATGAATCAAGTCAGCTTATGCAGAGAATGATAAAACAGCAGAATAAAAAAGCGGAGGAAAAAATAAAGGAATTAAAGGCCTTTATAGAAAGATTCTCCGCCAACAAATCAAAATCAAAGCAGGCAACCTCCAGGCGAAAGCTACTGGATAATCTTACGGTTGAAGAAATGCCGGCGTCAAGCAGAAAATATCCTTTTATCGGTTTTACTCCCGAAAGAGAGCTGGGAAAGGAAATTCTTACAGTAAACGGCATATCGAAAACCGTTGACGGAGTAAAGCTGCTTAACAATGTAAGCTTTACTCTTGGAAGAACAGATAAGGTAGCGTTTATCGGCGAGAGCGAACAGGCTATAACAATGCTTTTCAAGATACTTATGGAGGAGGAGCAGCCTGACGAGGGCGCGTTCAAATGGGGAGTGTCAACGTCTACCTCGTATTTTCCGGTTGATAACAATAAATATTTTGAAGGCTGCGAGCTTTCTATTATAGACTGGATGAGACAATATTCCTCTGACGAAACGGACACTTATCTCAGAGGATTCTTAGGAAGAATGCTTTTTTCCGGAGACGACGTTTTCAAAAAGGTAAACGTTTTGTCCGGCGGTGAAAAAGTACGCTGCATGTTTTCAAGAATGATGCTTTTCGGCTCTAACGTGCTTGTCCTTGACCGCCCTACAAACCACCTTGACCTTGAAAGCATAACGGCGGTAAATAACGGACTTGTCAGCTTCAAGGGCGTAATACTGTTAGCGTCCCACGACCACGAAATAATGCAGACCGTTGCAAACAGGATAATCGAGATAACTCCCGAGGGCAGTATTGACCGTCAGGGAACATATGAGGAATATCTTGATTTCAAGGATAATAAATAGCATGTAATAGATAAAAGGGAGAATAAACGTATTCTCCCTTTTACTTTATTTTTTATTTGTAATGCACATTTACCATTATCTAAACGGTAATTTATTATATTAATAAATTCACTTTTTCACATCCGATTATCCTTTATTTCATCTCATATATGATATAATCTTCGCCTTTTTCCTTAACAACGGCAGTCTTTTCAACCTCCCTGCCGTCTACTATAAACCGTACGTTCGTTATGGTATCCGTTATTTTATTAATAACAGCTCCATCGGTTGCGGCATTAACGGTTGTAAAGGAAATTAAAGTTGCCGCTGCAATCGCTCCGGCAACTGCAAGCTTTCTCAATTTACTCATTTTCATAATTTTAACCTCGCCTTTCATTCTTTTAAGCTTATCTCTGACAGATTTTCTAATCGTATATTTTCTTATTTTTTTGTATTCAAGCAGACGATAATCCATAATAAATGCTTTAGACCTTTTCAACGCCGTATCCCCTTTCTGTCAGATACTCCCTTATCTTCTTTCTTGCCCTGCAAAGCTTAGTTTTACTGTTTGAAAGCGTCAGACCAAGAAAAGCCGAAATCTTCTCCAGCCTCTCTCCATAGAAATAATACCGTATAAAAATTTCTCTGTCCTGCTCCTTCAGGCAATTTTCAGCAGCTTCAAGAACCATATTAACAGTTTCGGATTTTTCAATTTTTTCAAAGAAATCATCTCCCTGAACGGCTTCAAGTATACTGTTATCGCAAAAGGCATAGCTTTTATTCTCCCTTAGTCTGTTTCGCGCCAGATTAAGCGCAATCACCGACAGATAAGGCAGAAGCGGCTTATCCTCCCGCAAATTGCCTGAATTTTGCCAAAGCTTTATAAATGCGTCGCTTACAGTTTCCTCTATATCCTCCTCTGTCATTTTACCTGACAAAACGTTGTATACCACGGTATAGATATAAGCGGAATATTTTCTGATTACACTGTCGAGCGCTCCGGCAGTGTTGTTTTTTAGCTTTATGACCAAACGTTTGTCTTTCATGGGGCTTCCTCCGTTTCTGACGGCTTTCACTAATATATACACATTATATTTATAAAAGGTTACAAAAAATATTATATTTTTGCCTAACCGGCTAATTTATTTTATCCGAATAATATTAACTTATTGCATAACAAAACCGAAGCGCGTGTAAGCTGCTCCGGTTTCATTTTTATATATTATTTTTTATTCCGACACATAAATTTCCTTTACAATACCGTTTTCTATTTTTATATACGCGTTTACAACCCGCCAGCCTTGTCTGTAACTGACAAGATAATCATAGGAATCGTCTTCAAGCTCCTTTATCTTGCCGCCCCTGTCATAGAATTCATAAAAATTTTTAACAGCCGACAACTCGCTTTCAGCCATTCCGCATTGCAGATATGGTATTAAAACATCGCTGTCGCCGTCTAATATAAACGATTCGATATAAAATATATCTCCATAAAGCTTTCCATAAAACTCTGTATTTCCAAATTCCTCCCATCCATAGTCCGAAAGAATCAAATATACGCTTTCATCAGAATCCGAGCCGCCGATCATATCTTTTGTCGCTGTATTTGAATAAATCTTTTTCTGACCAAGGTCTATTCCTCTTCCGATTAGAAAGTCTGCTGAACTGACCGTTTCCTTCCAGTACCCATAAGGAATTTCCGACATGCTTTCCGTTACGTCCTCCGCCAATGTATTAAGGAAAAAGTATTCTGATATCCATCCACCAAAAGACGCCAAATTTACCGCCGCTTCACACTTAAAAATTATATTATCTTTATAATAATTATTATAGCCTGATTCTTTAAGAGGAAACATAAAATATAGATCACAAACGTTAACGGAGCTGTCAATTACATCCTCATCTGAATATCTGCTCAAAAATTCGTTTCCGGTTTTTTCAAGACTGTCGGCAATCAGAAGATCGTCTATTAATTTAGACGCCTTGCTCATGTAAGACGAGTCCGCCTGATTGTTTTCCGTATTCGATTCAGTGACGCTTATTATATTTTCATCATTAAAGCCTTCTCCGTCGTAGCCTACTATATACTCATGGTTAGTATAAGCCTCTGAAAAGCCGTTCGATTCGCTTGTCACTCCACTGTATTCAGATTCGTTATAATTGATAACCTGTACAAAACGTCTGTAAGAAATTCCGGAGGTTTGATAGCTTTCATGATATTCCGAATAAAGGTAAAACGGAATTTCATTCTGCGGATCATAATCCTCCGAGGCGTCCCACTCTTCAGCGATCATATATGTATTAACGTTTAATTCCTCTAAAAAATCAGATTTAACCTCCTGAAAATTTTTGACGCCTGATTCATCAGTTTCTTTTCCTGCGCCGTTTTCCGACTTATTGTCAGACGCGTTCTCAGTCGAGTCAGGCAATACTCCGTTCAAGCTTGAACGCGGCTTGAATTCATTCATTATCTGAGACTTATCAAAAATAACCAGCTTAGCGGCAACGCCTATATTGAAAACTATCAGCAAAGCTATCAGAACCGGTATAAAAATCGGCCGCTTAATAACCGTTATCTCGTCCTTTTCCTCCGCCGCCCTTATAATTCTTTCCTTCAGATGTCTGTCCTGCCTGATTCCTTCAATGCTCCGGTACAATTCCTTTTTGTTCATCCTTATCCGCCTCCATTTCCAATTTAAGTTTTTTTCTTGCCCTTGAAAGCCTAGAGGTAACGCTGTTTACACCGATTTTCAGAATATCTGCAATTTCATTTATACTGTATCCCTCGTAATAATAAAGCTCCAGTACAGTCCTGTTTTTAGCCGAAAGCTCAAACACATCGATAAGTCTTACCGCGTCCTCTATCAGTCCGGAGGTAAGCTCCGCCGTTTCATCCAACCCGACCGTTTTTCTCTGCCAGAAGCTTTTCTGAAAATCCTTGCAGCAATTGACCGCAACCCGTATCAGCCATGCCTTTTCGGCATTCTTATCCGCAAAAACCGGCGATTTATAATAGAATTTTATAAAAGCGTTCTGCACGGCGTCCTCCGCGTCCTGCCTGTTCCCAAGCCGCAGGGCGCATATTCTGTAAAGCATGGGCGAATACTCGTCATACTTATCAGAAAATTCCTCCTTTGTTAAATTAGGTTTGCTCTTCATTCCTCTCCTCCTTTCAGGCGAAATAAAACCGCCGTGAAAATGTGTCTATATAAATAAAACGAACAATCCGCAGAAAATACTGCAAAATAAATTTTTGATTTTTTATATTGTGAATAATGACTATATTTTCAATAAACTATTGCTTTTTTTACATTTTAATAGTAAAATAGAAATGATATGATTTTTATTCCCTGAATATTTTCGGGAAATAAAACTAACCGCATGGTTTTCCGCATGCGTAGAAAATTCGGCGCGCCGCTGGCCGTAAAAGCGGAAATTGAATGGAGTTTGATCATGCCTATAAAATATGTATTTGTTACCGGAGGCGTCGTTTCCGGTCTTGGTAAGGGTATAACCGCCGCTTCTCTTGGAAGACTGCTCAAAGCCAGAGGCTATAAGGTTACCATACAGAAATTTGATCCATATATAAACGTTGATCCGGGCACTATGAGTCCATATCAGCACGGAGAAGTTTTCGTAACCGACGACGGGGCTGAAACAGACCTTGACCTCGGACATTACGAAAGGTTTATAGACGAAAATCTTTCAATAAATTCAAATGTAACTACCGGTAAGGTATACTGGACCGTACTAAACAAGGAGCGCCGCGGAGATTATCTCGGAGGAACCGTTCAGGTTATACCGCATATAACAAATGAAATAAAGGAGAGAATCTATAAGGTCGGTAAGCAGACAGATACGGACGTGGTAATTACAGAAATAGGAGGAACTGTCGGAGATATAGAAAGCACGCCGTTTCTTGAATCCATAAGACAGGTTATGACCGAGGTCGGACGTGAAAACGCCATCTCAATCCATGTAACTCTCGTACCATTTATCGCAGGCTCAAACGAGCTGAAATCCAAACCTACCCAGCATTCTGTCAAAGAGCTTCTCTCACTGGGTATCCAGCCGAATATACTCGTATGCAGAAGCGAATCGGAAATCCCCGAAGATATGCTTGAAAAAATCGGCTTGTTCTGCAATGTCCGCAAAAAAGACGTAATTCAGAATTTAACCGCTCCGTCGCTTTACGAGGTTCCTATGATGCTTGAAGAGGAAGGTCTCGCCGAATGCGTCTGCGAGCATCTTAAGCTCAACAATCCCAAGCCTGACCTTGCCGACTGGATAGAAATGATAAACAGGCAGAAGGCGGCGTCAAAAACAGTGAATATCGGATTAGTCGGAAAATACGTGGCTTTGCCGGACGCGTATCTTTCCGTTGCCGAGGCTCTCCGTCACGGCGGCATAGTAAACGACGCCGATGTAAATATAGAATGGATAAATTCCGAAGAAATATCGTCTGAAACCGTCGGAAAAATGCTTGACGGCTGCGACGGAATTATAGTGCCCGGCGGCTTCGGCGACAGAGGTATCGAGGGTATGATCGACGCAATAAAATATGCCCGCGAAAACAAGATACCGTTTTTCGGAATATGTCTCGGAATGCAGATGGCGGTAGTTGAATACGCAAGAAACGTTGCGGGCCTTGATGGAGCAAACTCTACGGAATTCGCGCCGGACGGAAAAAACAGCGTTATCGACATCATGGAGGATCAGAAGGACGTTACTGAAAAGGGCGGAACAATGCGTTTGGGACTTTATCCCTGCAAGCTTGTACCAGGTTCAAGATGCGCCGATATCTACGGAGACTCTCTTATATACGAGCGTCATCGTCACCGTTGGGAATTCAATAACGCCTACCGCGCCAAACTTACGGACTGCGGTCTTAAAATAGCCGGCGTATCTCCTGACGAAAAGCTGGTTGAAATAGTTGAGCTTGAGGATCATCCTTGGTTCGTAGGAGTCCAGTTCCATCCGGAATTCAAATCCCGTCCTAATAAACCTCAGAAGCTTTTCGCAGATTTTATAAAAGCGTCGGTTATGCAGCATGAAAAAAAATAACGGACTTCAACCGCATAAGGAAAAAATAGTTCTCTCAAAAATCGACAAAATTATATTTTCTCTCGGCGCTGCCGGATATGCTATAGCTTTTTTACTTGAAATAAGGTTTTCTGCGGAAAGCAACTATATTTCGTCCGGAATAGCCGCTTCCGCAACAGGAGTATTTCTTATAGCTAAAGCGATTCAGAATAAAAAGAAAAATAAGCTTATATTCTTAAAGCAAAAGCTTGTTTTCGCTTTAACGCTAATAATCGGATTCATACTGACCGCAATGGGTATTTATTGGATTATATCCTTATTTTAAAATAGTAATTTTCAGGGACGCCGTTTAAAAAGCGGCGTCCCTTAAATTTATGTCATTCAATTATTGCTTTTATAAAGCTCCTTAGGCGTTGACGAGTATGTCCAGTCGGTTACTTCCACCTTTTCACCGTTATAATTTCTCCTGTAGACAAAAACTCCGTCGCGGCTGAAGCTTTCCTCGTCAGAAAAATAATACTGACGGAAGCCCTTTTCAAAATCCGTATATAGCGTTTCCCCGATTTCTCCGTATGGAACAAGAGGTACAAACTTATAACCGTGATCAGACGCATATGTCTGCGCATAGGTTTCATAATAGCCCGACACGGTCATGCCGGATGACGTAAAAGCATTTATTCCTATGTCGGCGACGCCTGTACCAAGAGTTATATTAACTATATTATTGCAGTCAAAAAACGCGCCGGAGCAAATATATTCCACGCTGTCCGGAAAAGTAACATATTTTATATCAAAATCTCTCTGAGCCTCGAAATATGTAAAAAGATTACCGGAAATAACCCTTATGCCTTCCGGTATCTTAATATCAGATGAAGCGCCGGTATAATCATAGAGTATATCTCCGTTCAATATAACAAAATCGCCCTTCTTTTCAAGACCGTTTTCAAACGGAGAAGCATAAAACGGATAAATTCCCACATCAGTCAGCTTACCTTCTATGCTTACCTTGCTCAGGGAAAGACAGTTTGAAAACGCGGAACCGCCTATTGAAGTAACAGATTCCGGTATAACAAGCTCTGTTATAAGCTTCTGACCTATAAAACCTCTTTCGGATATAGCGGTAACGTTTTGCCCGTCAAGAGAAGCCGGCAAAGAAACGCTTCCTATTAAAGCAGCTCCTTCCGTCGCCCTTATCTTTACGCCGCCTGAGGATAATCCGGTATATTCAAACCGGCTGTCCTGCTGTGAGACAATATAAATCTCACTTTCCTCCGCCGCTGATAAATGTAATCCTAAAAAAAATGAAAACACGAAAAAGGAAACCGTAAAAACAAACGATTTTTTCAATTTAATACCGTTCATTTTCTACACAGTCCTCCTTCCGAGATTTTTTTCTGAATACGAAAAGCTTGCTGAAAAAGTAATTAAGAATAAGTATTATCACCTGAGAAAGCATCGTCCATATAAATTCATTCATCTTTTCAGGAGAACCCATAAGCTTATTGACAAAAGCGTTTGACATCAGTCCGCTCGAATAATTTATATTACCGAGGCCTAAAATTCTTATAAATAATCCTGAAAGATTTTCAACGAATATAAAAGTTATAAGCATGTCCAGAAGAAACGTAATCCCCCTGCCCATATAAAACGAAACGGCTTCCCTGACAACCTGTCCCGCGTTTTCCGTTTTACTTTTAAATACATACTTCTTATTTGTTATAAAAGCAAAGGTTATCGCGGTTATCTGCGCAATTGCCGTCGCTATCATCGCAGCTCCGCTTATTTCGCCAAGAAGCATTCTTGAGCCGAATCTTGCTATATAATAAACGAGCGTCGTAAGCGCGCCGAAAAATATATAAGTCAGCGCTTCCTCATATTTTATAAAAATTTTCCTAAGCCTTTCCGAAAATCCGGAAGCGGCTCTTTTACTTGATTTTTCAGACATTTTATTCTCCTAAAATTACTTTTACACATAGTTTTTCCGGTATTGATACGCCGTTTTTACTCAGCCCTTTATATAATAACATATTTCTAAGAAAAATCCAAGTATTTATTATAACCACATTTTATAATTTCGCTATTGAAAGTTTTATATAATTATGATATTATATAAAATGAGAGTTTTTACATAAATTCAGGAGGAAAAATGTATAAAATTTTAATTATAATAATTTTGATTATCATGTCGGCAGTCTTTTCAGGAAGTGAAATGGCGTTTTCCAGCGTAAATAAAATCCGTTTAAAAAATTACGCCTCGCAGGGAAACAAACGTGCCGAAAAGGCTCTGAAGATAGCAAATAAGTTTGACGACGCCCTAACAACAATACTCATAGGCAACAATATAGTAAACATACTGTCCACATCTATAAGCACGGTGCTTTTCACACAGATTCTGGGTTCCGGAGGAGTAGGCGCGGCAACCGTGGTCATGACGATACTTGTGCTTATTTTCGGTGAAATAACTCCTAAATCATATGCAAAAAGCCATGCGGAAAGCGTCGCGCTCTTTATGGCAGAGCCGCTTTGGATTCTCATAAAGCTTATGACTCCGGTAGTCTTTTTCTTTAAAATACTTCAAAATTTCATGAAGCCTAAAAATGAACAGCCTACGGTAACCGAAGACGAGCTAAAGTATATGATTGAGGAAATCGAGGAACAGGGCGTTCTTGAAGAGCAGGAAAGCGATCTGGTGAGATCTGCACTTGAGTTTGACGAAATTACAGTCGATGAGATTTTAATACCGAGGGTAAACGTAGTCGCAATAGAACGCAACGAGGATTTCAATAAAATAAAAGAATTATTTCTGACTGAAATGTATTCGCGTCTGCCCGTCTATGAAAAAAACGTTGATAATATTATAGGCGTAATAACAAACAAAAGCTTTTTCAGACTGATGGATGAAAATAAGGAGGATATAACGGAAATTATACAGGATATTATTCATCTTTCCGATCTAAAGCTTATAAGCGAGGCGCTGAAGGAAATGCAGAAAAACAAAACGCATATGGCTGTAGTCCTCGATCAATACGGCGGAACAAAGGGTATAATTACTATGGAGGATATAATAGAAGAGCTTGTAGGCGAAATCTATGACGAAAACGACGAGATAATTAATAATTTCATTCAAACCGGCGAAAACGAATATGAGGTTTCAGGAGAGCTTAATATAAGCGATATGCTGGAGAACTTAAATTTGCCTGATAACGTAATTGAAAGCGCCGGCAATACGATAGGCGGATGGGTAATGGAGCTTCTCGGGCATGTCGCAAAGGAAGGCGAAACGGCTCAAAGCGGAGCATTCAAAATGCACGTTATGTCCGTCAAGGAACAGAAAATCCAGAAAATACGGCTCACTATACTGACAGATCCGGAAAATGACGAAAATAATGAATAAAATCAGCCCGTTCTAAATGAACGGGCTTTTTATCTTCTCAAAGCTCGCCCTTTCTGTATTGAGTGGGCGTCATGCCGGTTTCCTTTTTGAATTGCTGCATGAAATAAATCTCGCTTTCATATCCGCACATCACCGCTATTTCCGCTACGCTGCTTCTGTCAGTGACTAAAAGCCTTCTTGCCAGCGCTATTCTCGCCGTGATAACGTCCTTCATGACGCTTACTCCAAATTCGCGTTTATAGAGCCGCTGAAAATATGCGCGGCTCAACGCCATAGACTGAGCCATATCGTCCACGCTCCACTTTTTTTTCGGATTTTCATATATACGCTTTCTCAGATCGAAAAAGCCTTTAAGATAAGTCGTTTTCCTTTTGCCTTCCATACGCTTTCTTTTAACAGTTTCATTCAAATTCCTTATTATATCCGAGAGAGCTAAGCCGTCTCCCACCTCGCCGCAATAATAACCGGCGTCAAGAATTATATTCATTCCGCTTTCTATAAAAGATCGATTCGACGCGCAATATTTTTTTATAACGGCTATATGCTCCTCTGCCGCGCCGTTTTTATAATCCATGCTTCCTATAATATAAAAATTATCGTCTCCGCAGCGGCAGCATATTTCATTGCCGCGGCAGCTACTGTTTACAGCGTTCGCTACCGTTATAATTATATCGTCTCCGAAGCCGCAGCCCAATTCAAGATTTATGTCGCTGAGATTATTTATATCTATCGCAATCATCATGAATTTTTCCTTGTTTATTATCGCCTGCTCATACATTTCAGAAGACAATTCCTCAAAGCCGCGGCGATTATATATACCGGTAAGAGGATCTCTCACCGCCGTAAGGTGTATGCGTTCACTGAAACGCCTTATATAATTTCTTATTCGGATTGTTTCTATAGCCACGCTGACGTTATCGGTCCACGTCCAAAACTGTTTGTCAAAGGAATACTGACCGTTACAGAATTCAACCGCTGCGAAACCGAACCGCCTGTCTTTAAAGTGCAGCGGAACAAAATAATATGCCGACGGATTTTTCCCTCCGCATATATCCGAGAACGCCTTGTCAAGCGGCATGATACTATACCCTCCGCTATCGCCGGTAAGGTGAAACATTATTATATTTTCAGAATATCCATTTACGCTGTAGCCTCTCCTTCCGGTATTGTTTATACCGTCCCAGTCGTCGCATATGCAGACGTAAAGCTCCTTCAGTCCTCTTATAAGATATGTAAACCCGCTTAATACTCCGGCAAAATCCTGTAAATTCTCCTGCTCCGAAATCTGCTGCATCATATTGCTTGACTGAAGCAGATCGAAATATTCCATCTGTTTTGCAAGCTCTTTCCTATACCATTTAAACATACGGCTTTCAGATTCGCCGCATCCGCAGCTTCCCCCGGTCTCTACCGCTTCAATATGAAGCTCATACTGCTCGCATACCTCCCCTGTAATTCTTTTATGCAGCAAGCATACGGTTTTAATGCCCTGATTATAATTTATATCAGACATAGCCGTTACAGTAGGCGTATTAAGAGCGTTGCCCGTATACGAATCGAAGCCCGCAACCGCAATTTCCTCCGGAACTCTTATGCCTCTTTCAATCAAAGCGTTTGTAAGACTTACGGCCATGCCGCCGTTAGCGCAGACTACCGCCTCCGGCTTTTCTATTTTACCGAAACAAATAGCTTCCGCAAGCTCCTCGGCAGATTTTTCCCAGAAATCCCCGTAAAATTCCCAATCTCTTTTAGCCGGTATACCGTGCCTTCTCATTGCGTCCCGATAGCCCTCAAGCCTATTTTCCGACTGATGACAGCCCTTATATCCGGTAAGGCAATATATCTTTTTCAGCGAATGAATTTCAATCATATGAGATACGAGCCTGCTGAAAATTTCACGGTCGTTCCATATCCTGAATTCACTGCCGTCATACTTATCCATTTCAACATACGGCAATCCTGATCCGCGGCATACGGACGTTATTTTTTCCTTTACTTCCCCTTTCCTAAACGATTCCGAATATATTATTATTCCGTCAGCCTTATCGGGATCAAAAAGCTCGAATATATTTTCTTCTCCCGTCTGGAAGGGATAGTCAATATCATGATTGGAAAACATAGAATAAGCCATGACGTCATAATTCAAGATATTTGCCTGTCTTATGATCCCCTCCATGATCTTTCGGTTATATTCAGACTGGAGATCCGCCATAAGCACGGCAATACGTTTCCTATTTTCATCACCCAAATCAAGCCCTCCCCGCATTATTCTATAATTATATAATAGCTAATATTTATAGCAATGTCAACAAAAAAATCCAAACGCAGAAAAACATTTCATGAAAAAAGTCATAATATATTAGTTAATATCATTTTTTTCGATTGTTTCCGCAATAAATTCGTGATAAAATATAAACGATTAAAGTCAATGGCTATTTATATCGGGAGGGAATTATGAAAAAGTTTAAATCCATTTTACTATCATTAATAATGGTCTTTACGGCTGTTTTCGGATTTTTTCCGCAAACCTTAAATCATGTAACATCGGCGGACGCGCTTTCTTATCCGGTGCAGGCGGTAAATTTCTCCGCTTTTACAACCGACCGTAACCTTAATTTATCCGGAACCGCACTCGACGCAAAAAAAGCCTCCGGATCCGTTACGGAGAACTGGAGTATAAATTATATTTCAGAAGGCGTATACAATATTTGCAGCATGTCCGACGGTCAATATTTGACCGCGGGACAGAACGGGCTTACAGTATCTCCGGAAGACTCTGTAAGCGCCCGGTGGAATATAACAGGAACCGATAAGGATTTCGAGGGTTATTATCTTTATTATAAAATAACAAATATTTCAACCGGAAAAGCTATTACATATTATCAAAATTCAAACGCCGTTTCTCTTGCAGATTATACAGGCGACGGAGCACAGAAATGGAAGCTCAATTGTTACGGTCTTAACGGATTTGCCGCAAACTGCATGGTAAATGAGGGTGAAAAAGCCTGCGCAATCGGAGGACTGCTGGGCAAAACCGTTTATGTCGGCAATGCTGAAGATCTAAAAAACGCAATGGATTCGGCAGAGCCTCTCACTATTGTAGTAAACGGAAACATTGATTGCAGCAGCATGGGATATCTGAGAGTAAGAGATAACAAAACGGTCGTAGGCTCTTATCAGGCTAACAGAATTCAGGATTGCATGATAAGAACAAATAACGAATATGGCAATGAGGGCGACGAACCCAGCGATAATATCATATTCAGAAATATCGACTTTGAAGCATGGAAAAATGAAGATAAAATACTGATACAGATATGGTCGTCAAGAAATATATGGATAGATCACTGTACATTCAACAGTACCTTGCCGAAAAACAGAGACGAGGTCGGAAAATTCATTTGGATAAATACTCCTTATGAATCCTATATGGACGCAAAGGACAGACTTCGCAGTCCGGATTATATCACCCTTTCATACAACACATTTACAAACAGATACTGGACCGTCGCTTACGGAACACAGAATACCGAAACCGGACGCTGCCGCACATCAGTTATGTATAACGTATGGGATTCATGTATAAGACGATGTCCTCAGGTCGGAAACGGCAGTCTGCACACCTACAATAACTTCCACGTCAGAAATACGACCTCCGAAGAAAACGACGGCAATTGTCAGATTATCTGCGGAGAAGGCTCCACTGTTTATTCAGAATCAAACCGTTTTGAAAAAATGCAAAAGGAATCCAGCGGATACTGGGATCAGGAGGTTTCGATAGATTCAAACGCTTCATTTGCCGACAGCGGATCGTTTACCGATAAAACAGAAAACGGAGACGGGACACCTTATGAACTGACAATCAGCGGAGATTATAAAAAAAACGCATGGCGTCCATCGTCCAATTACGGTTATACTCTTCTATCCGCTTACAATCAGAGCGGAGAAAACGACGTTAAGGATTTTTGCATGAATTATGCCGGAACGGCCGCTTCTCTTGCCGAGCTTAAATATATATCCGACGAAGAATTTTCTTCTATTATAATCAAAACTATAGAATCTCCGTTTTTAAAAGAAAGTTTCGATTCAGAATACGCAGCGGAAGAATATACTCCCGCGGTTTTAAGCGAAGGCGCAGTATACATGATAAAAAATATTAACAGCGGACTTTATATGGAGGTCCAAAACGGCACGGCAGAGGACGGTGCCAACGTTCAGCAATGGGGCGCGGATTCCGCCGCTTCTCATAACACCTGGCGCGTTTTATCCGCCGGCGAAGGCTATTATTATCTTTACTCACAGATTGGTGATAAAATAACTTATCTGCTTGACGTAGCAAACGGAAGCGCGGATAATGGAACAAATATTCAGATTTACAGCGATACCAAGGCGGACGCACAGCAATTCAAATTTATCAGGAATAACGACGGATCATACTGCATACTTACCAAGGCTTCGAACGACAAAAGCTGTATTGCGGTATCCTCCGCTTCGGAAAGCTCCCGGGCAAATATCGTACAATGGTCTGTTAAAAACAGCGACGCCTCACAGAAATGGGAATTAATTCAGGTAGAAGATACAGGCTGTAAAATGGATACATCAAAATTATATATGTTCAAAAATTCAAACAGCGGACTTTATATGGAGGTCCAAAACGGCACGGCAGAGGACGGTGCCAACGTTCAGCAATGGGGCGCGGATTCTCCTTTATCGCATAACTCATGGACTTTAAAGGAATTCGGAGGCGGCTATTACTATATTATATCGCAGCTTGCCGACGGCAGGACATATTATCTGAATATCGCCGGAGGAAGCGGAGAAAACGGCGCAAACGCTGAAATTCTCACAAATAATAAAACAAGCTCTCACCTCTTTAAATTTGTAAAAAATCCGGACGGTACATATTATATACTTACCAGAGCATCCAAGGACGCAGCCGCAATTGAAACGGCAAATGCCGATAAATCAAGCGGAGCTAACATTAGTCAATGGACGGTAAACGGTAATAGCTGTCAGAAATGGCTTGCAGAAGAGCATGTTATCGCTACCGTTACGACAACATCAGTACCTGTTACAACAACCTCAACGGTTACTACTACGACTTCCGTTCCGGCTACGTCAGGCGAAGAGTCAGACGGCCATATCAAGGGCGATATAAATTTTGATGAAAAAATTTCTGTCGCCGATCTCGTTCTGATTAATAATTATTTAACGGGAAAAGAGCAATTTACATACGATCAATATTCAGTTTCAGACTTAAACAATGACGGCTTTATCAATATATTCGACGTTATAAGCCTAAGAAGAATTATTCTCGGAAAAACCGATTAATAAAAAATCCGCACAGCTTCACTTTGTTCTGTGCGGATTTTTATTGCCTTTATTTAATTTGAAACGTACCGTTTCCGGCGCCGCCGGAACCTTCAATAACCGTTCCGTCCTTTAATATGTAGGTTCTCGAAAACGTATAGCTGCGGCTTTCCAGCTTATCCGCCCTATCTTCTCCTACAAGCGAAATCAGCATTTTATCCTCCTTATTTTCAGCAAGCATACCGCTAACTATACAGGTCATTACCGCGGAAACAACGCATGTAACTATAACTACGGCAATAAAAACAACAGTTTTTTTAACGGACATTTTCATCAGTCATCATATCCTTTCAAAAATTCTGAAGCAGGCACAAATTTCCTTCCGTTCCAGTAATAAACCTCAGTACCTTTGATCTTACGGGTTTCACCGTCCTTAAAACTGTATTCCGATTCAAATTCAAATTTCATTTCGCCCAGCTCGTCTGTTGAAATCCCTCTGCCTGAAAGAAATTTCTCAGCCCGCTTTTCTTCCGAGTTAAAATATTTCCACAATAAAGACGTAGCTATAATGACCGCCGCATTTATCAGAATAACAAGTATTATCAAAAACGCCGCTTTATAGTTTAATTTGGCTTTCATGAAATCACCCCGTTAACCGTTATCGGAAATCGTTCCGGAGTCAGTACATGTAATCTTAAACGTACCGCTGCTGGACTGAACAGGTATATTTACATTATAAAAATAATAATTTACCTGAGCATAAGCTTTCCCCGACTTAATATACCCATTTGATTTTGATTTGATAAACCTTTCGCATCCCACGTTAGAAGCCTTATCAACATGATAAGCCGTCATACTGCTGCACTGAACATAGCTCCATAGACCGGAGGTATACCAGTCAAAGCTGGCGCATATGTAAACGGTTGAAAAATTGCTTGCGTCCGTCTGACGCGTAACGGTATTGCTTCCGTTTGCAGACCGAGTCATATTTTCAGTGACCGTTAAAATATCGTGCGCAACCGTTCCGTCCTCTAATCTGTAGGTTCTGCTTAATTCATAAATATTGCTTGCCGGATTTGTAAATTCCTCGCTCAAAATTTCGGCATTTTCAAATTGCTCTGCCTGTTCGGCCGCGATAGTAAAACCGCTGTCAGTAGTGATTTCCATAATCTCCTGAGAAGCTTCCGCGGTATTTTCGGCGCTTACATTCACACAGCCTATAAATGAACCTAAAGCCATTGCCGCCGCCAATGCTAATGATATGCCTTTTTTCATAATAAACCATCTCCTGTTATTTATTCTGTTAATATATTAGCAATATTATTTGTATATTATATTAAAAAATTGTTAACATTTATGCGCTATTTTATGAATATTTTTTGAACTTTAAAACTTTATTCTTTATTATTTTTGTTTTCGGATTCAAAAATGAATATACCGCTGAAATCAATAACAGAAACTTCATTATCGGAGATATATTCCTTGGCTTTTTTTTCCTCCAATTTCAACGAACGGCAAAAATATGTAGTAACAATAATTATAGCGGTATTTAAAATTATTCCAAATATTACCATAAAAAATGTTTTAAGAATTGATTTTTTACTCTTTTCCATTCTAAATCCTTTCTTTTTTTATTTTATTATTAATATTGTTTTAATTATTATAGCATATTCGAAGATATAAAATGTTAACAAATTGTTAAAATTAGTTATCTTACAATAAAAAATATTAAAGCCGACTATTTTAGTCGGCTTTTTTCTATTTCACAAAAAGGTAATAAACAAGACCGTAAATAACAGACGCGGTTGTGCCGTATAATATTACGGGACCGGCAATCGTAAATATTTTAGCTCCAACTCCCAGAATAAAGCCCTCTGATTTCGATTCCAGCGCAGAAGATACGACTGCGTTTGCAAAACCGGTTATAGGCACAAGTGTTCCCGCTCCCGCATGCTTGGCGATTTTTTCATATAAACCGAATCCGGTCAATATAGCGCTTAAAAGAATAAGGATAATTGAAGCCCATGCGCCTGCGGACTCCTTGGCGCATCCGAATTTAGTGAAAATATTCAAAAAAATTTCGCCTAATGTACATATAGCTCCTCCGATAAGAAAAGCCACAGGAACATTTACCCAGCTTCTCGAATTAGGAGAAGCCTTTTTGCTCATTTCGCTGTATTCCTTTTGTGTTACCATATTTTTCCTTCCTTTCCGCCGCATACGCATATGCGGTTATCGTTATTAGTTTTTCCTTTATGATCCCTTATTATACATAATTCGTTTAATCTGTAAATTGACTGATATATTTATAATACTACTATTATAATGCCTGATTTTTCCGAATTTAGTCGAAAATATGTTCAAAATCATAAATATTTTGTAAATAGCAGTCTGACCGCAAAATATAGCTTGACAATTCTCTAAAAAAAGTATAAAATAAATGTATTGTATAAATTTGCACAATTATTACTGCGGCTTTTTATGCGGCTGTAATTAAATCATAGTTTTTTATATGAACAAAGTCCTGATATTTATTATAACCACTACATCTCAGCACAGTTCCGGCAATGGGGCTGATTTCCGTTAGTTACGGAATAACGTAAACTAAGATTTACGTTGAAAATAAAAATATGAATAGAATTATGGCAACATTATCCTGCCGGAGTAATCAAGTTATTGTACAATTTCTATAACTAATTCAAAGGAGGTAATGTGCGGGCAATGAATACTACTATTGCAATTATTTGCTGTGTGGCAGCATTTATAGTCGGCGCTGCGGCGGCAGGCTTTATCTGTTTTAAGCAGGGAATCGCTTACAGACAAAAGCAGGCTGAATCTATTATGGGTTCCGCGGAAAAGGAAGCTGAAAGACTTCTTGCCGACGCTGATAAAGAAGCCGAAACAAAGAAAAAGGCCGCTCTTGTTGAAGCTAAGGACGAAATCCATAAGCTGCGTTCCGACGCTGAAAAGGAGCTTAAGGACAGGCGTTCGGAGGTTTCCCGTCAGGAACGGCGTATACAGCAAAAAGAAGAAACCCTTGATAAAAAAAACGACAACCTGGAGCGTAAAGAAGAAATCCTCCAGAATAAAATCAAAAATGCGGAAGAGAAGCTCAAGGAAGCTGAAACCATTAAAAAAAGCCAGATGGATATCCTTGAAAGAATCTCAGAATTTACAAAGGATCAGGCTAAGGAATATATCCTTGAAATGCTTGACGGAGATCTTGTTCATGAAAAGGCGGTTAAGATTTCTAATTATGAACAGCAGATAAAGGACGAATGCGACGAAAAGGCAAGAAGCTATATATCTCTGGCTATTGCTAAATGTGCCGCAGAGCAGGTTTCAGAAGCGACCGTTTCAGTCGTTCCTCTTCCGAACGATGAAATGAAGGGCCGTATTATAGGCCGAGAAGGACGAAATATCAGAACCTTTGAAACCCTAACCGGCGTAGATCTCATAATCGACGATACTCCGGAGGCTATAACGCTTTCCTGCTTTGACCATGTAAGAAGAGAAGTCGCCAGAATAGCCCTTGAAAAGCTTATTTCAGACGGCAGAATACATCCTACTCGTATCGAAGAGATGGTTGACAAAGCCAGACGCGAGGTTGAATACAGAATCAAACAGGAGGGCGAAAGAGCCGTTCTTGAAACAAATGTCCACGGTATCAATCATGAGCTTATCAAGCTTATCGGACGTCTGCGGTTCCGTACCAGCTACCGTCAAAATGTACTTAACCACTCGATTGAGGTTGCGCAGCTTTCAGGAATACTTGCCTCAGAGCTGGGCGTAGACGCTAACCTTGCAAGACGCGCCGGACTTCTTCATGATATAGGCAAGGCGCTTACTGCTGAAATTGAAGGCTCGCACGTTCAGATAGGCGTAGACGTATGCCGTAAGTATAAGGAAAACCCTGAGGTTATCCATGCGATTGAAGCTCATCATAACGACGTTGAGCCAAGAACGGTAATAGCCTGCATAGTCCAGGCCGCCGACGCTATATCGGCCGCAAGACCGGCAGCAAGAAGCGAAAACTATGAAAACTACATAAAACGTCTGCAAAAGCTTGAAGAAATCTGCAATGCCTACGAGGGAGTGGACAAGTGCTACGCCGTTCAGGCAGGACGCGAGGTAAGGATCATGGTATGTCCCGAGGTTATCAACGATGAACGTATGGTTATCGTTGCAAGAGATATTGCAAAGCAAATCGAAAGTGAAATGGAATACCCGGGTCAGATTAAGGTAAATATGATCCGTGAAAGCCGCGCGGTTGATTATGCCAAATAAACTACAGCCCCTGTGTTTACACAGGGGTATATTTTTTACAAGGAGAAAAAATAATGGCAGGCGTCGTAATACATTTAGCGGCTGCGGACGCGACCTATGACATGCTGGGAATCAAGCGTTTGCCGCTTTATTATGCGGGAAATATAGCTCCGGACTGTATCCATGAAAGAAAGAATTATGTGCGTGAAATGAAAAAGTATACGCATATGCGCAGCGGGATACCCGATTGGGATTTTCTCAGTCCTGAAAATCTGAATCTGTTCCACAGCAGACTAAAAGACTTTGCCGACGCTTACTGCAATAAAAACGAAGAAAGAGATCTTTACAAAGGCTATCTTGTTCATCTGATAACTGATGAAATCTTTATTAAGACAATTAGGGAAAAATGCGCCGCCGAGGCTATGAAATATGGTATCAGTCAGAAAGATAAAGAATTTTTCGGATTTATGATGCGCGAACTTAACGGAGGCGACGCTATTATGGCTAAGCGTTATCCCTTTAAAAACGATCCGGTAAATATGCTGAAACAATCATTCGGCTGCCGTATTAAGGATTATATCTCCGGCATTGAAATAATAAACGGTACAAAATGGATAACAGAAAATTATTTTTCCGGATTTTCTGATTTTGAATCTCCTCTGATTATGAAATATGAAAACATAATATCTTTCATAAACCTCTGCTGCTCTGAAATCCCTAAAATACTTAACATGTATTTATAAAGCCATTGCTGTTATTTGTGGAAATTGCACAACTCCAAGCTTGTTTATTAATAGATTATATAGAATATTTCCAATACAGTTGAAAATATAAATAAAAAGTTGTATAATTAAATATAGTTTATTGTATATTTTTATTAAAGGAGATTTACCGAGATGAAACAAATAAAGAATATAGCTCTTGCCGGACATAACGGTTCCGGAAAAACCTCGCTTGCAGACGCTCTGCTTTTCAAAGCGGGAGCAGTCGATAGACTGGGTAAAACAATTGACGGAACTACTGTCTGCGACTTTGACTCAGAAGAGATAAAAAGAAAAATTTCAATAAACGCGGCGCTGGCATCCTTTGATTATGAGGGAACTAAAATCAATCTTATCGACACTCCCGGTCTTTTTGATTTTGCCGGAGAAATGGAGGAGGGTATATACGCCTCCGACACTGTTATGATAACCGTTTCCGCTAAATCAGGGGTTAAGACAGGTACTAAAAAAGCTTATGCGTCAGCTGTCAGAGCCGGAAAATCAAAGATGTTCGCCGTAACAAAAATAGACGACGAAAACGCCAATTTTTATAATGTTCTTACTGAACTGAAAACCGTTTTCGGTCCTACTGTGTGTCCGATCGTGGTACCGGTTATAGAAAACGAAAAGATAGTTTCCTACGTTAATCTTATTGAAATGAAGGTTTACAAATACGAAAACGGAAAGGCCGTGGAAATTGACCTCCCTATTGCAAAGGCTATTGAGAAAATGGTTTACCGTATAGACGGTCTGATCGAAGCCGTCAGCGAGGCGGTTGCCGAAACGGACGAAGAGCTTATGAATAAATTCTTTGAAGGCGAACCGTTTACTCAGGAAGAACTTATAAACGGCATACACACAGGAATGAACAAGGGGATCATAACTCCGGTGGTATGCGTTTCATCATCCGATCTTTCAGGAGTTGATATGCTGCTTAAGGAGATAACTCTCCTGCTTCCGTCGCCGGACGAAGTACCGCCTAAAGAAGCGGTTGAAAACGGAAAAACGGTAACAGCCAATTGTAAATCGGAGGATCCGCTGTCGGCGTTCGTTTTCAAAACAGTTTCCGATCCTTTTGTAGGTAAAATGTCATATATCAGAGTTATGTCAGGAATATTGAAATCCGATTCTCAGGTTATAAACACATCTACGGGAGAAACTGAAAAAATAGGCAAGCTTTATAGAATGACGGGCAAACAGCAAAACGAAATATCCGAAGCAAAGGCGGGAGATATAGCGGTTGCTGTAAAAATATCAGCGTCCACCTCAGATACTCTCTGCTCGCCTGAAAGAAAAATAACGTTCAGCAGAATAAGCTTCCCTTCACCCTGCTATTCAATGGCTGTTAAGGCCAAGGCACAGGGTGATGAAAGCAAGATATCCTCAGGCATTCAGCGTCTTTTAGATGAGGATAAGACATTATCATACTATACGGACTCATACACCAACGAACAGATATTAAGCGGATTGGGAGAACAGCATCTTGAAATATCAGCCGTTAAGCTAAAGAATAAATTCGGTGTGGATATCGGATTATCAGTTCCGAAGATTGCCTACAGAGAAACAATACGCAAAAAGGTGAAGGCAGAGGGAAAATATAAGAAACAGACGGGCGGTCACGGTCAATACGGTCATGTCTGGATAGAATTTGAGCCATGCGTCAGCGACGAGCTTATTTTTGAAGAAAAGGTATTCGGAGGCGCGGTGCCCAGAAATTATTTTCCGGCAGTTGAAAAGGGATTGCAGGAATGCGTCAAGAAAGGCGTTCTTGCAGGCTGTCCTGTGGTAGGTCTTAAGGCTATATTGCTGGACGGCTCATATCACCCGGTGGACTCTTCAGAAATGGCCTTTAAAACGGCGGCTTCGCTCGCATACAAGGAAGGGCTTAAAAATGCCGATCCTGTTATGCTCGAACCGATTGGCTCGTTAAACGTATGCGTTCCTGATGAAAATACCGGAGACGTTATGGGCGAGCTGAACAAGCGCAGAGGCAGGGTATCCGGAATGGAGCCTGCTGAAACGGGAACGACTGTAATTACCGCAGAAGTTCCCATCAGAGAAATGCATGATTTTATAATGTACCTCCGACAAACCACAAGAGGAATGGGAAGCTTTACATTTGATTTCCTCAGATACGAGCAGCTGCCTCCCAATCTTCTTACTGAGGTTATAGCAGAAAACGCATAATAAAAAGCGCAGATCCTTCACTTTCAAGGATCTGCGCTTTTCTCTGATATTCTTTCGTTTTCTTCTTCCTCATGAACCTTCTGGCGCATAACCGCATAGAGAATCGAAACCAGCGGTACCCCGACTATCATACCGAGTATACCCCATAGACCTCCTCCTACGGTGATGGCAAACAAAACCCAAAGGGCAGGCAGCCCTATGGAATTTCCGACGACCTTCGGATAAATAAGGTTAGAATCAATCTGCTGAATTATTATAATGAACACCACAAACCAGACTGCCTTTATGGGATTTACCATAAGAAGAATAAGAGCGCATGGAATTGTTCCCAGAATCGGACCTACAATCGGTATCATATTTGTAATGCCGATAATAACGCTTATCAGAGGAGCATAATCAAATCTGAAAATGGTCATGCCGAAAAAGCATAGTATTCCTAAAATGACCGCCTCCATAAGCTGACCGCTTAAAAAATTGGAAAAAGCGTCATATGCCATTCTGATAATTCTTTCAAATCGGTTATATCTGTGTTTAAGCATTGATTTAGTCAATATTCTAGCATGTCTTTTCAGGTTCTGCTTATCCATAAGGATATATATTGAAAATACAAAGCCTACTACGGTATCGACAACCGTTCCGATTATTCCGCTTGTTATATCCATTGTCTTTGCCAAAACCGTCGGTATATATTCCGGAAGCTCAGATATTTTTTCCTTTACCTTTTCCAGCATATCTCCAAGGTCTATTTTATCCATTAAATAATCAAGCCTGAATTTATTTGATTCAAAGAAATTTATAAGGTTATTGGTATAATCGTTGAAATTGGCGCTGAACATAGAAATACTTTCAGAAATCTGAGGAACTATAAACCAAATAATTCCGACTATTATAGCGATCAGAATTATATATGTGGTAACGCACGAGCATATAAACGACGCCCTGCCTGTATTGTTCGCACTTTTTCTGCGGCGGTTCTTTCTTTTTGCACCAAGCTTTTCTCCCAGCCAGAAAAACAGAGTACGGTATTTTGCGTGAAAAAAGTTTATCGGACGATTTAATGCGAAAGCGATAACCCCTCCTATGATTATAGGACGAAATATATTAATCACTTTGGAGATAATCGAAAAAAATCCCTCGTATCTCAATATTACAAACGCAACAATAATCAGGATAGCTCCGCTTAAAATAATCGTCTTGGCAAGACGGTTATTTTTTAATGAAAACTTCTTCTGCATATTCTGTATACGGCGTAAAGCCGTCCTCCCGTCGTAGTCGTTATATATAAAGTATTGCCGCGGCAACGCCGTTTCAGTCACAAGCCGCTTTATTATTTATGGTCGCAGGATTTGATTTTCATTGATATATCAAAGCATCTAACAGAATGAGTCAGCGCTCCGAGAGATATAATATCGACGCCTGTCAACGCCTTCTGCCTGATATTATCAAGAGTAATATTACCCGAAGCCTCCAGCAGCGCTCTTCCGTTAGTAATCTCCACCGCTTTTTTCATTTCGTCATCGCTCATATTATCAAGCATGATTACCTCACATTTATTCTCAAGAGCCTCCTCAAGCTCTTCAAGATTTCTTACCTCAACCTCAATCTTAAGCATGTGTCCGGCTTTCTTCCTAAGAGCCGAAACCGCGCCGGTGATAGAGCCGTAGGCGTCTATATGATTATCCTTTAGCATAGCTCCGTCGGAAAGATTAAACCTGTGGTTTTTTCCGCCCCCTACCGTAACCGAATACTTTTGAAGCGCTCTCAGCCCGGGGAGTGTTTTTCTGGTGTCGGCTATGCTGGCGTTTGTACCCTCCACAAGCTTTACGCATTCATTTGCAGCCGTCGCTATCCCCGACATATGCTGAATCAAATTAAGCGCGGTACGCTCGCCCTTTAAAAGCGTTTTGGCGCTTCCTCTGAAAAAAGCTATGTAATCTCCCTTTTTTATCGGCGCTCCGTCTTTAAGAAGTATTTCCTTTTCAACATTTCCGCCGGCAAGATCAAAAACTCTGGCGGCAACGTCTATTCCGCAGAGAATTCCGCTGTCTTTAGCAACAAAATAAGCCTCGCTTACGTCGTCGTCCTGTAAAAGATTATCCGTTGTAACGTCAATATAGTTAATATCCTCGGCAAGCGCCGTATTAATAATATTATCCACATAAAACCGATTAAGCATAGTCGTTATCCTCTCCTATATAACTTCCTTTAAAATGAGATATGCGATAGTCGCAAGAGATTTCGCTTCTATAAAATCAGGATTTATCATATACTTTCCTGAAGTCAGCTCCCGCTTTATTTCCTTTACCCTTTCAAATCCTTCGACAGCCGCCTTTTTATCCGGTATAACAAAATAACTGCTCTGCATTATATGGCGTATTTCAGTTCTGAATCCCTGAGGAATTGCAGCGGGATCAGACTGTTTTTCAAATTTATAGTCCTCAAAGTCATCTGACACACCGTCTCTTTTCTCGGAAATATCCTGCGCCGCCCTGCGCGAAAATACGAGAGCCTCAAGAAGCGAATTGCTGGCAAGCCTGTTATTGCCATGAACGCCCGTATGCGAGCATTCGCCCGCGGCGTAAAGGTTTTCAATGCCCGTTCTTGCAAAGCTGTCAACATTAATTCCGCCCATCAGGTAATGCTGACACGGAAATACGGGAATTCTGTCCTTAGTCAGATCATAGCCCTGCTTAAGCAGATTTTTATAAATCATAGGAAAACGGTTTTTAAGAAATTCGGGATCCTTTCTGCTTATATCCAAATAAAATTCAGTAGAGCCCAGCTTTCTGCTTTCATGTATAATAGCATGTGAAACGACGTCTCTCGGAGCAAGCTCCAGCCTGTCGTCATAATTATGCATAAAACGTTCGCCGTCCTTGTTGAGAAGATAAGCGCCCTCTCCCCTGACGGCCTCGGAAATAAGAAAGCATTCTCTTGTATGCCTGTTATTGAACGCGGTTGGGTGAAACTGGACAAGACTCAAATTCTTTATATCCGCCCCCATCTCATAGGCTAAGGTTATACCGTCTCCGGTAGCTATCGCGGAATTGGTAGTATATTCATAAACCCTTCCGATACCGCCTGTGGCAAGCATCATGAAATGACTGTTAAACGAACGCCTTTCTCCGTTTTGCCAGGTATCCGCTGAAAAACCGGTCGACGTCTTTTTCAAGCCGCAAAGATACGTGTTTTCAAGAATATCCACATTCGGAAGGCTCTTTACCTTATCAAGCAATTTCGATACTATCTCAAAGCCGGTAGCGTCCTTATGATGAAAAATTCTGTGACGGCAGTGTCCTCCCTCAAGAGTTCTGTGAAGATTTCCATCCGGAGTCCTGTCGAAATCCACTCCCATATCAATAAGAGCCTGTATGTCCTTAGCCGCCTCTGAAACTAAAATATGAACCGTTTCCGTATTATTCTTAAAGCCTCCGGCAATCATCGTATCATTCTGATGAAGCTGAATATTATCCTCCGGCGAATTGTAAACTCCGGCAATACCTCCCTGAGCAAGCGCAGAATTACAAAGCTTCAGCTCACGCTTGGAAAGTATAAGAATTTTCATATCGGACGGCAGATTTATCGCAGTATACAGTCCTGCCGTACCGCTTCCGGCAATAATAATATCGTAGTTTTTCAGCATCTTGATCTCCATTCTGCCGCGGCAACCCCGGGCATGTAGATATATAAAATTAGTATATCATGATAATTATACATATAAAACGAATGCCGATTTCCTATATTTATCCAAAACCGTCCATTATTTTATACTTATTTTATTATACCATTATCGCAAATTAATGTCACTATGTATTTTAACTAAATTTTTTCAATTTTCGAACAGTTTTAACAACATATATTTCCTTATATGCATTGACTTTTAATTAAATTTAAGGCATAATTATTATAAACAAGCAGTAAAATATGACAGGAGAGATAATATATGCTTAAAAATAAATTAGCCTGTTTTGCAGCGGCGGCTTTAATTACTGTATTTCCGCTTTGCGGGTGCAGCGACGACGGCTCCGGCGGCTCGTCTAATACCGGAGACGTGGTTTCCGTTTCATCAGGAATTACAATCGAGTCCTCTTCCGTAACCGATCGTGACGTCAGCGAACAAATAAAACTCGACGTAACGCTCACAGCCGGAAATAGCTGGGAAACGGACGGAAAATCCTTTACCGATTATCAGGGAGCGGTAAAAAACAGCGGTTCCTCAGGAATAAACGGCTGGACCGTTACTATACCTCTTAAATCAGACATTGAGATAATAAGCAGTTGGGGCGGAAGCTTTTCAGTATCGGAATCGGCAATAACCGTAACACCTGAGGAATACAACAAAGCTTTGGAAACAGGCGGCGAGGCTGCTTTCGGCTTCCAGATATCGGGTTCTAAGGACGCTGTTGATACGTCCTCCGTTTCATGCTCCGGCACAGCCGGCGTTTCGCAGCAGCAGAACGGTAACAGTCAGCAGAGCGGAAATACCGGCGAAGCAATTGTCAATACCGGTGCAAAGGACGTTCCCGCGCCCACAACGGACGACTGGCTATCCGTAAAGGGAAATAAAATAATAGATTCAAGCGGCAAGGAAGTCTGGCTGACAGGCTGTAACTGGTTCGGATACAACACAGGCACAAACTGCTTTGACGGACTCTGGGCGTGCGACCTGAACTCATCTCTTGCTAGCATTGCCGACCACGGCTTCAATCTTTTGAGAATTCCTATATCAACAGAGCTTATAAACAATTGGGCGGACGGAGAATATCCGGAGGCAAATTATAATAAAGCTTCAAACTCATATCTTGAGGGAATGAACAGTCTTGAAATTTTTGATTATGTCATCGGACAGTGCCGCGCTAACGGCATCAAAATAATGATAGATATCCACTGCGCCGTAACCGATTCCATGGGCCACATGAAACCGCTGTGGACAGACGGAAACATTACCGAGCAGGATTACCTTGACAGTCTGTCGTGGATGGCTGAGCGTTATAAAGGCGACGATACCATAATCGCATATGATCTGAAAAACGAACCACATGGAAAACAAAACGAGTCGCCGAGGGCGAAGTGGGACGATTCCAAGGATTCAGATAACTGGAAATACATAGCGGAAAAGGCGGCGAATGCCGTTTTAGATAAAAACCCCAACGTACTGGTGATGGTAGAGGGCATTGAAATCTACCCTAAGGACATAAAGAAAAACGGAAATTTCGGCTCCCAGAATGAAGACGATTATTTCTTTAACTGGTGGGGAGGAAATTTAAGGGGCGTTGCAGATAATCCTATAGATCTTGGCAATCGTCAAAACAAGCTGGTTTATTCCCCTCATGATTACGGTCCGGCAGTCTATGAGCAGCCGTGGTTCGAAGGCGGCTATACATATGATTCTCTTTATAAGGACTGCTGGTATGATAACTGGTTCTATATTCAGGACAAAAATATAGCTCCTCTGCTTATAGGCGAATGGGGAGGCTATATGACCGAGCCTAACGTCACATGGATGACTTACCTCCGACAGCTTATTTATGAAAACAAAATAAATCATACGTTCTGGTGCTTCAACGCGAATTCCGGAGATACCGGCGGACTTGTGAAGGATGATTTTACAACATGGGATACGGAAAAGTATAATTTTGTAAAGGAAGTTCTCTGGCAGAAGGACGGTAAATTTGTAGGTCTTGACCATGAAATACCGCTTGGTGAAAACGGTATAACGCTGACAGAATATTAATCACAAAGATAAAACGATTAACAAAGACAATTGAGCTTTACGATACAATTCCCGTTGCAACAGCTCTGCTTTATCTATGATAAAAGGCTGCCGTTAATTAAAAATAACGGCAGCCTTTTTATAAAACAAAAAGTCCCCTTAAGGGGACTTTTTGCCATGATATAGGGATTATTGGGGATTTTTAATTTAACGCTGGGGTAAACGTTAAATTGAAGATATACTCATTACTGAGTATGCTTGTATTATAAAGCTCATATGTGAAATCTCTGTGAAAAGTCCTTGAAAGAAACGGGAAATCAGTTTTTTACTTTTTTCTGCCGTTTTCGACCTCCGGCTTCTCCGATACAATATCGCTTATTTCAAACCAGAATGTCGAGCCCTTACCGATAACGCTGTAAACGCCGAAGCTGTAACCGTGCTTTTTCAATATGGCCTTTACTATTGAAAGCCCCAAACCTGTCCCGATAACCTCGCGCTTATGGTTTTCAGAACGATAATATTTTTCAAAAATAAGACCTATTTTATCCTTTGCTATTCCCTGTCCGGTATCGGAAACCTCTATCCTTACGCTTTTTTCCTTATTAATCTGACGTACAAAAACCCTTTTATCGTCTCCGGTATAATTTATAGCGTTATTTATCAAGTTGTAGATAACCTGCTGAATTTTTATAACGTCGCATCTCACCGTGACTTCTTCGTCAGGCTCAAAGGAAATAATATAATCGGACCTCTTTGAAATTCCCTTGTATCTTGCGATGATTCCGTCAAGCACCTCGGTAATGCTGAATTCGCTGTAATTGAGCTTCTGATTGCCGTCCTCAAGCTTAGAAAGATCCAGTATGTCGTTTACAAGCTGCGCAAGCCTGTCGGTTTCCTCTATTATTATTTCAAGATGCTCGTTGCGCTTTACAGGATTATCTCCTGAAAGATCTCTTATCATTTCCGCATATGCCTTGAGCATGGTAAGCGGCGTTCTTAAATCGTGGGACACATTGGCTATAAGATCCCGCTGCATCATATCAACCTTTGAAATCTCCTGCCCGGCGTAAGTAAGCGTACTCGCCAGCTGCTGAATTTCAAGGTAATCTCCGCCCTCGAATTTTATATCGTATTTTCCCTCGGCAAGACCCTCCGCAGATTTTGTTATTCTTGTTATAGGATCCGCGATTCTTTTCGACATGAAAAATGAAATTATCACGCCCAGCACAAGCAGATAAAACGTTATGATAATAAGCTGTCTTTTTATAATCGAGGCTGTGGAGCCAATCGGAACAAGAGGAGTATTTATAAGAAGATATCCGTCAGGATCGTCCTTGGCGCCTATGGTTGAAACCATAATAAGCGTGTCGCTGTTTATCGTACTGTTGAACTCCTTGAAGTAAATCGAGCTTTTTTCACTGTCCCTGAGCTTCTGAATAAAATCATAGCTCATATTATTCGGTCCGTGAATAAGGCAGTTTCTGCCCATAACGTCCTTGGAATAAACGGTTCTGTTAAATTTGTCCGTAATCACTATGCATAAATCGTTGTTTATGGCTATTTCCGTGAGCAAGTCGCTGTAATCCTCGTCTCCGTAGTTTTCAACGATTGTTGCCGCGGAACGTTTGACATCGGAAATTTTCATTCCCTCATAAAAATTCTCAAGAAACACTATCTGAAAAAACCAGAGAAGTATAAATACCACGGCCGTAAAAAACATGAAATACTGCCAAATTTTAAATTTAAGGCTGACGCATGGATTTTTAATTCTGACCATACTCAAATTTATATCCCATTCCTCTCAGTGTGACGATAAACTTCCTATAGGGCCCCAGACTGTTTCTGAGCATTTTTATATGGGTATCCACCGTCCTGTCGTCCCCGAAAAAGTCGTAGCCCCAGACCTCCTCGAGAAGCTTGTCCCTTGTGAGCGCAAGATTCTTGTTTTTAACGAGATAAAAAAGCAAATCGTATTCCTTCGGCGTCATTGAAGCCTTTACGCCGTCGACATAAACCTCCCTGCCTGCAAGATCTATTTCAAGTCCCTCAAATTTCAGCTTTTCCGGTATGCCGCTGTCCGGACGGCTGTTGCGCTTGATAACGGCTTTTATCCTCGCCATAAGCTCCTTCGGTGAAAAAGGCTTTACAACGTAATCGTCAATTCCCAGTTCAAATCCGAAAAGCTTATCATATTCCTCGCCCCTTGCCGATAGCATTATAACCGGTATGGATTTGTACTTTTTTATTTCCTTGCAGGTGGAAAAACCGTCCAGCTTGGGCATCATGATATCCATAACTATCAGATCGTAATCATTATTTTTTACCAGCTCTACCGCCTCCATGCCGTTAGCGGCCTCGCCTACCTCATATCCCTCAAACTCGGCGTATTCCTTAACCACCCTGCGGATATTGATTTCATCGTCCACAATAAGTATCCTGCTCATAAGCTGTCCTCCCGTATTAAAAAATCCGGATCCGCTCCAGATATATTTTTATCAAAAATAAGTATAATACATTATTGTGAATATTATGTGAAAGCAAAAAAATAATTCTATAGTTAATATATAAAATGTTGACAATTTTAATAAAAATAGGTATAATAATAGTGCTGACTTAATTTATTTTAAACAAACTGCCTATTAAGGCTTTCATATATTCACGCTTCGGCATATTCCAAATTGAAAGGACGGTCTAAATTTATGAAAAAAAGAATAGGAATCCTGACAAGCGGCGGGGACTGCCCCGGTCTTAACGCTACGATAAGGGGTGTCGCCAAAGCCTGCTATGAAATGATGGGAACGGAAAACGTTGAGATGGTCGGAATTTCAAACGGGTATTACGGACTTATAAACAATCTTTGCAGAGATATGAATCCCGATGAATTTTCAGGCATTCTTACAAGAGGCGGCACTATACTCGGCACAAAGCGTCAACCGTTTAAAATGATGCAGGTTATCGGCGAGGATAATGTTGACAAGGTTAAGTGCATGAAGGAAACCTATAAAAAGCAAAAGCTTGACTGCCTGCTGACGCTGGGCGGAAACGGAACCCATAAAACAAGCAGACTTCTTGCAGACGAGGGCCTGAACGTTATCGGACTTCCCAAAACCATAGATAACGATATTTACGGTACGGACGTAACATTCGGCTTTCATTCGGCTGTGGATATAGCCACCGACGCTATTGACAGACTTCACACTACGGCCAACAGCCATTCGAGAATACTTCTTTGCGAAATCATGGGAAATAAAGCGGGCTGGCTTACTTTAAACGCCGGAATCGCAGGCGGAGCCGATATAATTCTTATACCGGAAATACCCTATGATATTGACAAGGTGTGCAAATCAGTAATAAAAAGGAGCGAAAGCGGCAAGAATTTTTCCATTATAGCCGTAGCCGAAGGCGTCTTTGATAAAGAAGAAGCGCAAATGAAGAAAAAGGAAAGAGCTAAAAAAAGAGCGGAGGCCGGAATCGTAACGGCTACCAACAGAATAGCCTCCCAGATACAGGCAAAAACAGGTCTTGAAACAAGAGTCTGCGTTCCGGGACACATGCTTAGAGGCGGCAGTCCCAGCGCATATGACAGGATACTCGCTACACAGTTCGGCGTTCACGCCGCGGGACTTATCTTGCAGGAAAAATACGGAAGAACAGTAGCTAAGATCGGCGGAAAGATAACCTCCAACAAGCTGGAGGATATAGCGGGTAAAACCAAGTTCGTTTCTCCGGACGGCCAGCTTGTTATAACAGCCAAGGATCTTGGTATCTCGTTCGGCGACTGAATAAAAAAACACAGCCTTAAGGCTGCGTTTTTTTATTCTCTTTCCTTTATCGCCGACTTTGCCTTATTTACGATAACCTTATCGTTATCATAGGTCAGGATATTTACGGCATAACCTATATCAACCCATCTTATTTCTGAAATTTCCTCTTCCTGAGCCTTAAAATCAAAATTCTTTGCTTTCGCAAGAAAATAAACAACTACCTTCTGAGTATCCTTTTTGGGAGAATAGGAAACTGTTTCTCTGAATGTAGGATCAAGAATGACGTCGATTCCCGTTTCCTCCATTATTTCCCGATGAGCCGTTTCCAGCTCTGTTTCATTTTTTTCAACATGTCCCTTAGGAAACGACCAATGTCCGCTGTTTACATGCTTTATAAGAAGAATTTCAATGTTTCCGTGAAATTTTCGAAAAACAATTGCTCCGCATGACTTTTCATGAAACATTTTTATAGTTTTCCTTTCTTTTTGATAAACTGTTAAATTTATTATACCACACTTTTTCAGCTTTGTCCACAACTTTTTGGCGTCAGAGATTTGACTATATGTAAAAATTGATATATAATATTAGAAAAACTACTGATACGGAGGAAAGGCGCGCAAGCCGCCTTGATATGCTATTATGGATAATAATATTTTTGAAACTCAGACATTAAAGCCGGGGTCAGATATAAATCCCCAAAACCCGTTTGAAAATTTTACAGAATATGAAGCTTACAACAGCGATTACAGAGAAATAGTGCCGCAGATAGATATTCCGGGCTGCAAGATTCCCTTTGAGCCGTCTAAGGCCGAGCGAAGACGTATCAGACATTATTTTAATATTGCCGGAGGAGGAATTATTCTCCATTTTCTGCTTTCAAACGGTCTTCTGCTTGCCGCCGTATATATTTTACGGCTTATTGTAATGCGGATTGACGGCGTTAAGCCCGTTGAGGCGACGCGTCAATATCTCTCCGGACTTGAAACGTTTTTCAATACCTCCGCTATTAATATAGGTCTTAATATGCTTATCCTGACATCGTGCAGTATCGTTATATTTCTGCTTGGATCAAAGGTTTCTAATATAAAGATAAAATCGTATTTCAGCGCCGCAGACTTCAACGTTAAAACAATCGCGGCATATTGCGTTATAAGCTTTTTTATTAGATATATCGCCGGTATTGCAGGCTCGGCCGCAGAAATGATCTTCAGCGGCGTGGATATGAGCGCAGGAACAGAAATGATGAACTATGAAAATCCGAAAACCATCGCAATAACGGCGGTTTACGCCTGTATAGGAGCTCCTGTTACAGAAGAGCTTATGTATCGCGGCTTTGTTATGAAAAACCTATCCAGAGTAGGTCAGAGATTCGGAATTATTATGAGTTCGCTGCTTTTCGGTCTTATGCACGCTAACGTAGGTCAGTTTATTTTTGCGTTTATAATGGGAATATTCTTTGCGCATATCGACGTTAAGCATAATTCAATTATTCCTTCAATAATAGTCCATTCTTTTGCTAACACCTATTCGACGGTGGTATCCTATTCAGGTGTGCTTGAAAATCAGCTTGCGCTTGCTTTAACCAGTCTCGCCACTCTGGCTCTTTCAATCGCCGGATTTGCGCTATTTATCAAATTCTATAAAAATAACCGCCTGCCGTTTACAATGCCTCACCAGAAGCTCAGAAACGGCACAGCGGTATCCTCAGTAATGCTGATTATCCCCGTAGTTATCTATACATTTTTCACTATATATAATTCCTTTCCGAAGCTTGCCGAATATCTACAGATCTAAGAATCATTGATCTCCGAAAAATCCGTCGTTATATGTTCCCAGAACGGTTATGGGCATTCCTCCGTTAAAAACGACCTCGATACGGTGAATTTTCTTTTTAGTAAAGCTTCCGTAGGTTACCTCGTCAAAAAGATCCTCATAATTATAACCCGCATATTTAATATAATTGCATACCATCCCTCTCATGCTGTAATTAAGCTTAAAGCTCAGTCCCGAATCAGGATTATTCAAAAACTGCCGGTCGAGAGGGATTTGCTTATGCCTGATTATACCTCTCCTCATCGCTTCCGCATTGCTTTTGCTGTAAACATCGTAATCTCCGTTTATATCCTGCATATGTATATGACTGATAATACGGGTACAGTCATGACAAACTCCCGAGCCAAGAATATTATTATTGTTGACAACATGGTTGATCGACGGATTTCTCTGCGTTATCCTGACATTATTAGTTCCCTCTATATAAGGATAAAGTCCGGTTTTTCTGAAACCGAAATTGCAGACCGCGTCCCATACGGTCGCTCCGTCCTTGACGTAAATATAATTTTCGTTTTCACTGTCCTCACATGTAACGTAAGGAATATCGGGATATGTCCCTATAATTTTGGAAAGATTCACGTCCGTTATCATACCCGGCTCCGGCTGATTCTGACACAGCAAAGAAGTAAAGCTTTTGGACTTAACCGTTATTATATTCCTGTTGCCCTCCCGGCATATATCTATACTATCGGCAAGACCTCTGTGCATCATTTTGCCGTATATCCAGAATTCTATCCTGAGAATGTCTGACGCGGGAGCGGTTACAGAGCTTATAAATTTTCCTTCAAACCATACATAAGGCGTATAAAGCTCCTTAACATATCTAAAATAAAAGCATATGCTTTCAATTACGCAGTTACCTGCCTCGTCATACATTCTTACCGTATACTGAGAATCCATATTTCAGCTCCCCTCCGCCGCCTGCTCTATATAGCTGTCGCAGCATAATACGATCTCGCATTTGATAAGCTCCGAATTAACGTCCGTCACAACTGAAAACGTCTTGAGCCTTGCAGCGTTATAAAATATACCGTCAGCGGTAAGAAAATATCTTATATTGTTGCTCATTTGCTGATTTAATTTAACTCCGGGAATAGGACATTCCGACTTCAATACAATTCCTTTAAGCTTTAAATATGCGGGAAACGAGCCGTTATCGGTAAAATATATACTGTTTTCAGAACGATTCTGAAAGCTGTAACGGCGGTCACGGGACAGTTCGTAAGAAGAAATATATAATCTTACGTCTCCCAGCTCTGCAACGCGGTATTTTTCTATGTCAAGACTGTGATTCATAAACGACCTCCGTTTTTCCGAGTAATTCGACTCTGCATTCAAGAATAAGCCGCTTGAGTCCGTTATCCTGCACCGGAGCCGATATTTTTGCGGAATTTATAACATATCCGCTGGAGGTAAGCTTATCCAATATCCGAACGTCGAGCATTTCATAAAGGCTCATAGGGGAAGTATAAGGCCTGCCGAGTATTTTAACGTCAAGTAAATATCTTTCCCTGAAAAACTTATCGTTTTCCCCGACAAAAACGTTTTCAAGATATATTTCCGCAACGGACGCCACAGCGTATATATCGCCGTGCTCCATTACGGGAATTTTTTCATATTCGCTGTAAACGTCGGTGCCGCCGCTTTTTACAATCTGATAAATTCCGTTTACCATATGCTTTAACTGCGCCATATATCTTCTCCCTTACCCGCAGCAAACCGCGGTAAATATAAATCCGTCGTCATAGAGAAGATCGGACGCGGCTTTATAATATTCCCGCATAAGTTCTCTGGCAAAATCATATTCAAGCTGAGAATTGCCCTTTGAATCGGCTGTTCCCGCATAAGTATAAGCGATTTTGTTTTTCACGCACGTTATCTGACTGTATCTGAAATTTGCTATTGCGGCGCAAAGGTAATCAAGCCTTGCGTCGGAATCCTGAACGTCCTCCTTTAGCCTGCGTTCTACCTGGGCAATTGCCGAATCTATCAGCGGACGATATGTCTCCGTATCAGTCTCGCCTGAAAAAAGTGTAAAAAGAGAACTTATCTGATTAATATTCATTTTTTTTAGCCCCCATTCTGAAATCGTCCAAACAGTCCTTTTTTATATCCAATTGAGAAACGGTTTTAGATTTATGCTCCCTTTCAAGCAGTTCCTTGAATTCAATAAGCTCCTCCGCATTCATTTTATCTGCGGCGGCAGAAAGCGCCTTAGCGCATACGGAAGAGCCGGAAGCAAGACAAAGCTTATAAATATCTGTTCTTACGCTTTTGCATAGCTTTTCCATAAGCTCTTCACTATATGCCTTCGCCTCCGCCGAATCTGCGCTTCTGCCGAATCTTTTTGTAACTCCTGCGTTGACCTGCGCGGGAACTGCCACAAAGCTCCACTCATAAGCGTCGCTTATATCATCTAAAACGGCATGAGCCGTCTTTCCGCTGTATTTTTTACCCATTACATGAGGACAGCCTTTCCTTTTCAAATCCGTTCCGCATACGGAGCATTTTTTTGAGCCGGCGCTGCAAGAAATGCTTACTTCCTTTTTTATACCCCCGTCTATCTCTCGTATCAATCCCGAATTTGAGTCTGTTCTGACCATATAGGCTCTGCCCTTTAAGTAAGTGTAAGGTTCGCCGTTTTTCGTAGCTTTTGTATTATCGGTTACAAGCTCGGTTGAAAAAATCCTTGCCGTCTGTCCTCCGCTTTTCGGATTATGATCAAATATTCCGGTTTTCCCTACAAACAGCTTTTTTAAGCTTTCCAGCGCGTTCTGAGAAAATCTCTCGCCATCTCTGTCTATGTCGTTGTCGCAGAGAATAACGTCAAAAATATACACCTCATCCTCAGACATTTCCCGTCGTGTAAATTCATTCAGCCTTTTGAGTATTTCTTCCTTTTCCATATATTTCGTCCTTTCATAAATATTTTGCAGCTTTTATTCCGGCGGACGCTATTTCAGACGTCCGCCGGAGCTTCAACAGCCGGACTTATGACTTATCCATATTAAGCACCTTTACGGCGTCCGCCATAAGCTTTTTGAACACAAGGTTGCAGGAAACGCTGAATGCGTCCATCTGACGGTCTATAAGCTTATCCGATTCCATAATGAGATCAGAGCTTGTAATAAATTCAAGCGCATACTGCCTGTCTATTCCTATAACAGTCAGATCGTTGATCTGGTTTGATTTAATAAGTCTTGTTCCGAACGGAAGAATAACGTTTCCTCTTTCGTCAACAGTAATCGAATCCCTAAGCTGCTCCATTGAAATAATTTCCGCAGCAATTTTAGGAGATACTATCAGATCAGTCATATCATAGACCTTAAAGTTTCCGTAAAGTCCGGTAAGGTCTGAAAAAGCCAGCGCGCTTCCGGCAATATCTATAACGGCCGCGTCCGATTTCAAGGTGGAAATAGCGCTGCTTACCATTGCGTCGGCAAGCTTTTTACCTATTGAACGAAGCATTAAGGCAAATACGTCCAATCTCTGAAGCCTTACCGCCTCATACGAAGCTGTAATAAGTCTGCCGTATTTTAACAGGCTGACAGATGTGGCGGATTCTTTAATAGAGGTTTCCGGCAGAGCGTTTCCCTCGGTTGTTTTTGAAGTGTACGGAACATTGTCTGTAACCGAATAGCCTCTGTACTGATTGCAGTCTGAAATCGTCTTAACAGCAACAATGTCGCCTAATATAGAATCTTCCATACCCGCGTTTACGGCTCTCCTGACGAATTCAGGAAAAAGCACCGCGCTTTCCGTTGTCACAAAGAATTTTTCTACCTTATCGCAGTTCTCGCCGCTTATTTTTATATCGAAGCGCTTAAGCTGTCTTTCAAAGGCGTCAAGATTGCTTAACGGCGTTCCGTCATAGTTTTCATCAGGATCGCGTTCCTCAAGAACCTGTATAAAGCTTTTTCCCGCAAGATTATAAAGTCCCTTTTCAAGTTTTATATCATTATACATAATTTATCCTCCATATTTTAATTTTCATTTTCAAGTTTTCTTTCAATCTCCTCGGCCTGAGCATTTTTCAGACGCGCGTCGGCAAGAACCGATTCGTCCTGAAGATTGATATTATCCCATTCAACATACGCTTCGCTGTCGGATCCTATCTGCATCAGATATGCCGAGGCGATTTTTCTGATAACCGGCGTTATAAGCCTTCTGTAATACTCCAGCTCAGATGTAAGAATATCAGCCTGCTGCGACGACATCCGCTCGGTCGTCGACCAGTTGAGTCCCAGAAGAAACGGCGGAACTGAAAGCTTTGCTATAAGCTGCTCCAATATCTGTCTTACAGGAATCTCGGTATCAAAAAGCTGATTATCTGCTCCTATGACTCTTATGTCGACGTCTCCGACAGCGACAAAATCCCTTATTTCACCGTTTTTAGCAGCCGTCATACCGTCCGACCATTCCTTAGCGATCTGCATCGCCCTTTCCTTTGAATACGCCCTTTCAGAGCTGTCCCCGGTAGGCTTATAGGTAACCGCATATCTTACATTCCCAGCTCTTTCATAGTTCTGTCCGATACATTGATATATTTTCATCAAAATCCTGCTTAGAGCCGGCAGTCCCCTGAGTATTGAAACCCCCATGGTTTTTCCGGGCGGAGGATTCAATGCTGAAAATAATATAAGATTAGGATTTTCAAGACGTTTAAGCCTTCCTCCGCTCTGCTTCAAATAATAAACGGCGCAGCCTGTAGACTGGTCCGGCAAGACAGCGATCTTCGACGGATCTCCATTATAAAGAGAGCTGATATTCATGGTTTCACGGTCGAGAATAATTTCGCCTACCGCGTTTCCGTATGTAAGAAGACTTTCAAGAAAGCTGTCTGTAAAGCTCTGCATAGAAACTCCCGTTAGTCCCACAGGAACGCCGGACACAAAATAATCCATCGTTTCCTGCATTCCTTCATCGGAGCATATAATTCTATAGCCTCCCGTAAGCCTCACAATCTTACCGATTGCCGCGTCTATAACAGGCACTGTGAAACGCAGTCTGTCATAAAGCTCCTTTTCCCAGCAATCTACACTATTCGGAAAATCGGCCGTCTCGGAGCCTCTCGCAGCAGAATAAACAGCCGCTGTATCGGGTCGAACGCTTCTCTTTCCGCCTTTGAATAGTCTCATTAAATTCACCTCCCTTCAACGCGCGACAGAAGCCACAAAAAAATCATCGGTATTGCCTGAATCTATCGCGGCAGTCACAAAATATCTGACATCGTCCATCGCATGATCATTCTCCTTTACCGGAATATCGCCTCCGGACTTTTCATTCCAGCAGTATAGCGAAAACTCCCTTAGGCAGTCCTGACAATCCGCAGATATGAGAATTCTCCTGCTTTTCAAAGCGTCGCTTACCCGCCTTATTCCGTAAAGAACATCGTTTTTCGCAGGTATAACTCTAAATCTTCCGTGACGCCTGATACATTCTATAAAGCTTGCCGCCGACGGATCAACGATTATATATTCCGGCTCACGATCTCCTATAAGGCTCTCCAGACCGCTGTAATGCTCCTCGTCGGTTCTCGATATCCCTTCTCTTCTGGAATCATAATAATATTCCTCCAGCCTGTACCAAACTCCTCCGCAGCGCCCCCACAGTCCGAATGACGACGGATTAACTGTTCCGTAATCACACGACACGACAAATCGGTCGCAATCCGGAGCCTTTTCAAACGTATGAATGCTTTCGCTGAACATCGGGTAAACCCTGCCGCTTGCGGCAGTCCACTTGCCAAGAATAAATCTGTCATAAAAAACCCCGGAATAAAGCTTTTCATATCTTTTTCTTATTTCCCCGGAAAGAGACGGATTATCCTTCATAGTAAAATGAATATAAAGAGCATTTTTTTCCTCGGATTTTTTTATCCATTCCCGGTAAAACCAATGATACGGATTATCCGGATTGCAATTGAACCACATTTTAGAACCGGAAACAGAGCATCTGGCCATCGCTTGCTCTACAAACGATCTTGGCATAAGAGCAACCTCGTCCATAAGTATTCCTGAAAGCGTCATGCCTTGAATAAGCGCCGCAGAGCTCTCGTCTCTTCCTCCGAACAGATAAAATCTGTTTTTCCTGCCGTAAAGACTTATATCGATATAATTTTTGCTGACCTTTTCAATATAATTAAATCCCATAGCGCCCAGCAGACCTGCAAGAGGCTCTACAAGATTGCGGCGAAGCGACGAAACAGTTTTCCCGCAGAGAGCAAAGGAATTGCCTGAAAACGAACTCATGGCCCAGCTTACAAATCCCATCGACATGCAAAGCGTCTTTCCCGATCTGACCGCTCCGTCGCATATGACGGCGTCTTTTTTTCGGTATTTAGGGATACCCCACCAGGAAAGAGCAAGCTTCTGTTTCGGCGAAAAGCTTTTAAACGTCATCGGCAGTTTCATCCTCCAATCCGGTAAGAGCGTCAATAAGATTTGCCGCAGCCGACGCGGTATTTTCCTCGGACGCATATTCGTAAATCCGTTCCATTGCCTTTTGTCTGTCAAAAAGCTTTATTTCTACTCCTCCTCCCTTGACTCTTTTCATTTCCGACACATTAAAAAGATCCAAAGCTCCGATCTTATCGGGCGAAGGAAGCTCCTCTGAAAAAACCAGCGACGCCGCGTCGTTGGCTCTTCCGAACGCAAGCCTTTCAAGACCGGTCATAACGACCGCCTTAGGAGGTATGCTTTTCTGCATAAGGCTTTCAATAAGCCTTCTATACCTTGCCTGATTAATAATATTCGTACCGTCGGCAAGGGCAGTTTCAGGAGGCAGTCCGCTTTTCAGCGCAGCTTCGTATACATCTCCTAATCTTGCATAGTTACAGCAAAAAAGTCTGCATAACGATTTCTGATTTAAACATGACATAAAAAAACCCCTTTCGTTAAATAGTAACGGTAAGCGAATGAATGCTCCGCTGTTTAATACCGTTCACTAATAGGCCGAAAGGGCGTATTTTTTGCATTAAAATATACAAATAAGAAAATTTAAATTTACGATTTGTTGATTTTAACAAATTATAAATTTAATTTAAGCGTTAAATTGTGAATATAAACAAATCGAGATTTTTTCATAAAATTATGTTGACATTTAGAAAATAAGCGTGTATAATAATATAGTCGCATAAAGCGGTAAGCGAAAAACGACATAAATGGCGGCATAGCTCAGTTGGCTAGAGTACTCGGTTCATACCCGATTGGTCGTTGGTTCAAATCCTACTGCCGCTACCAAATAAGGCCCGTTGGTCAAGAGGTTAAGACACCGCCCTTTCACGGCGGAATCATGGGTTCAATTCCCGTACGGGTCACCAACATATGCCACGTAAAATCGTTGATTTTACGTGGTTTTCTCTTTTTAAGGGCAGGCTTTTCGGACGTCTGTCCTTTATTTGTCCTTTATTGAGTGTTCTTATCCTTTGCCGTAACTCTTATTTCTTGGATGAAAAGTCAAGCGCCGAAGCAATCGCTTCGGCTGCCCTTGCCTGTGCCTGCTGAAATACATGGCAGTAAATTGAGGTTGTTGTACTGACAACCGAATGGCCTAACGCACCTGAAACTGCAGCAGCGTCCACACCCTCGTTGATTAAAGCCGAGGCATAAAAGTGCCGCATACTATGAATGTCGCAAAATCGGAAATTGTTTTCCTTGCAGAATTCGCTGAACCAGAAATACGGCGTATTGTTATTCATAGGTCGTCCGTCATACTTTACAAACAGCCTGTCATAATCAATCCACTTGCTTCCCAGCTTTATTTTTTCTTCGTCCTGTTCGGATTTGTACGCTTTGAGCAAATTCATCACGACATTCGGAAATTTTAAGGAACGCTGAGATTTTTTCGTTTTCGTGGTATCCGTATAAATCCCCTTGTCGGCCGTGTAATTCGACGTCCTTATAACGCTTATCACATTATGCTCCCAATCAATGTCTTTCCACTCCAAACCGAGAAGTTCTCCACGTCTAAACCCACTGTAAATTGCAAGCGTAAAGAATGTGCGGTATTTCAGCGGTGCCTTTTCCAAGAGCATGAACAATTTCTCGATTTCCTCAAGAGTGTAGATTTCCTTTTCCTTTTTCTCACCCTTTGGAACAGTCACTTTTCTGCACGGGTTTTCCGACAGCATATCCATTTTAACCGCATAGCTGAATACGTCCGAAATGAAGCTCAGATGATGAATCGCTGTCTTTCTAGATAAAGGCTTGCCCGTTTTCATACTCTTGCCGTTAAGAGCAAGGTCGGTGTAGCTTCGTCCATATGCACCACAGCAGAGAGGATGTACTGTTCGCCGCCGACTTTTGCCGTTACAAAATCATAAGCGTCCTCAAAGAATTTCTTTGTACGCTCACCGCCCAGACGGTCGAAGAACTCCTTGTCGGAAGTAATGACAAATTCGCAGAGAACAGTACTTTGCTTTTTGCCCTGTAAACGCAGGTTACCTTTTAACTCCTGTCGGGTGCGTATACTTTCAAATTCCTGAAGATAGGATTCCGCTTGTATTTTCTTAAGGTAATAATTTTCAGACGAGCGATTTATGTCAATATCTTTGTTACTATAATTTTTGTTTAGACGTTCATTATGCCGTTCAAGAAGAGGTACAGCACCTACTTTGTGATTTTCGTTTCTGATAATTGCATAGCTCATATTTTTTGCACTCCTTTCATAAAGAGGAGCGAAGCGAACGAACACTATTCTGCTGAATAGTTCTAACCCACTAGGACTATTTTGCAGGAAAATAGTCTGTGGGCAAGCAGTTCCTCTTGGTCCCTTTTTTGCGGTCACAGACCGCAGGAGAAGCAGAGGGATACCCTCTGCATTTTGCGACGATATGCGACGATGTGACGATGTTTTCAGCACCGCATCCACTGTCATAAATATCGTCACAACCGTCGCACATCGTCACGGGTTTGTGTATTGAGATGATAAGGGTCAACCATTCGTCCATACTATCCATCACGCCGCACCTCCCAGATATTCCAGCAGCGCCGCCTTGCTGACAGTATCTTTCCACGCTTACCCTGACCAGTGCGGATATGGGGCAGCTTGTCCTGTACAATGAGCTGACGGACAGTATGTTCGGACAATCCTCTGACCGCCTCGGTGCATTCTTTAATCGTCAGCATTTCCACTGGCTGTTCCTTGGCGGAAACCATAATTGTCGGAGCATTGTCCTCAACCTCAATCAAAGCATCCAGCAAAGCGACCACCTGTGCGATAAGCTCCTGTTTTGTTTTTCTTGTCATAATTTGTACCTCCGTTTGTTTTATTTTCGAGAGCAGTAAAAGCACCTCTCATAAGTACCTACAAAAACGGTTGGTTTTTTAAGTCTTTTTTCGCAATTTTACAAAAGTCTGTATAGCTGCATAAAATCAACATTATTTGATTGGTACTTTTGATTCCCTTCACTTATAAGGAAAAAAACAAGGCTTTTTTACAGGGGAGTTCTGAATATTTTTTGCAATTTCTCTTATTTTTACAAAAGAATATTATTTGAGTCTCTCGTGTTAGTACAATTTTCTGTAACGTAACAAAAATAAGCTGTTTTCTCGGTTTTGCGAAAACAGCTTATTGATATACTAAATTTCGGACAGTTGCACAAATTTATTTTAATCAGTGATTTGGATTTGTTGACATTTTTCGCTATGAGCGATATAATTATTATGTATATTTATACCATTTTGCAGACAAGGAGTGCAAAACCATGACCGACACACAGCAAAAATCTGCCGCAAAGGCGTTCTCAGAATACTGGAAAGACAAGGGCAACGAAAAGCAGGAAACTGCACGCTTTTGGATAGAACTGCTCGGAAATGTCCTCGGAGTAGAAAATCCGATCTCCGTTATCGAGTTTGAAAAGCCTGTTGTTGTAGAGAAAAATCAAAAATATATCGACGGCTATATTCCGTCAAACAAAATCCTTATCGAGCAGAAAGGCTCAAACATTTCGTTACGCCGTACTGCCACGCAGTCGGACGGAGAAAAGCTTACGCCTTACGGACAGGCTTTCCGCTATAATAATTACCTGCCCTATGAGGAAAAGGCAAAGTGGATTATTGTTTCCAACTTCACCGAAATTCTCATTTACAATATGAACAAGCCCAACGCCGAACCTGAGCAAATCTTCCTAAAAGACCTGCACAAGGAATATTACCGCCTGAATTTTCTTGTGGATACAGGCAACGAGCATATCAAAAAGGAAATGGAAGTTTCCTTACAGGCAGGCGAATTGGTGGGAAAGCTGTATAATGCAATCCTCAAACAGTATAAAAATCCCGACGACTCCGAGTCCCTCAAAAGCCTTAATATGCTGTGTGTGCGCCTTGTTTTCTGTCTGTATGCCGAGGACGCAGGCATTTTCGGTAAGCATGGAATGTTCCACGATTATCTCCGTCAGTTTGAGGCGAAGTCAGCCCGAAAGGCTCTGATAGAATTGTTTCAGGTGCTTGACCAGAAGGACAGCGAGCGTGACCCGTATCTTGATGAGGATTTAGCTGCTTTTCCGTACGTCAACGGCGGATTGTTTGCGGATGAAAACATAGAAATCCCGAATTTTACGGAAGAAATTATGGACATTCTCCTGGAAAAGGCAAGTGCCGACTTCGATTGGTCGGAAATATCGCCAACCATTTTCGGAGCTGTTTTTGAGTCAACCTTAAACCCCGAAACACGCCGCAGCGGCGGTATGCACTACACCTCAATCGAAAACATTCACAAGGTTATCGACCCGTTGTTTCTTGACGAGCTGCGTGCCGAGTTCGAGGATATCAAGGCGGCGAAGCAGGCGAATGTGCGTGAAAAGCGGCTGAAAGAGTTTCAGACGAAGCTGTCTGAATTGAAATTCCTTGACCCTGCCTGCGGTTCGGGCAACTTTCTGACGGAAACTTATATCAGCCTCAGAAAGCTGGAAAATGAAATTCTGATTGAAATTTACAAGGGGCAGATGATGTTCGGCGATGGCGATTTGAACCCGATTCAGGTGTCAATCGGGCAGTTCTACGGAATTGAAATCAACGATTTTGCGGTGACGGTTGCGAAAACTGCGCTTTGGATTGCCGAGTCGCAGATGATGAAAGCCACCGAGGAAATCGTGCAGATGAGCCTTGATTTTCTGCCGCTGAAAAGCTATGCGAATATCGTAGAGGGCAACGCTCTGCGTGTGGATTGGGAGAGCGTTGTGCCAAAAGCGGAGCTGAATTATATTATGGGTAATCCGCCGTTTGTGGGGGCAAGACTTATGTCTGCCGAGCAAAAGGACGATGTATCATTTATTCTTAATGGAGCAAAAGGTATTGGAAATATTGACTATGTTTCCTGTTGGTATAAAAAAGCCGCTGATATGATGAAAGAAACGGAAGTCAGAACAGCTCTTGTTTCCACAAACAGCATTACACAAGGCGAACAAGTTGCAATTCTTTGGAAAAATCTCTTTGAAAACGGAGTTCATATTGATTTTGCACACCGTACATTCCGTTGGGACAGCGAGGCAAGTTTAAAAGCTCACGTTCATTGTGTTATTGTCGGTTTCAGTATAGCTGAAAACACATCACAAAAACAGCTTTTTGAAAATGGTGCGGTTAAGATTGTTGAAAACATAAATGGTTATCTTGTTGAAGCAGATAATGTGTTTATGGAAAGCAGGAAAAAACCAATTTGTAATGTGCCTGCCGTTGTTTTTGGAAGTATGCCAAATGACAATGGTATATTAAGTGACTTTTCAACCGAAGAAAAAGACGAAATCATAAGCAAATATCCCTTAGCCGAAAAAATGTTTAAGCGTTTTCTTGGGGCAACCGAGTTTTTGCATAATAAGGAAAGATGGTGTCTTTGGTTAAAGGGTATTTCTCCTGCTAAAATACTAAAAATATCTCCCGTTAAAGAAGCTATTGCAAAGGTAAAGGAAATAAGAGAAAGCAGTAACAGAGAAGCAACAAGAAAATTAGCTGATACCCCAACTTTATTTGGAGAAATTCGTCAGCCCGATACAGAATATATCATTATTCCATGTCACTCATCTGAACGACGTAAATACATTCCAATTGGATTTGTTAGTAGTGATATAATTTGTAGCAACGCAAATTTACTTATGCCTAACGCTACACTTTATGATTTTGGTGTACTTATGTCAAATGTTCATAATAGTTGGATGAGGGTTGTATGCGGTAGAATTAAAAGTGATTATCGCTATTCTGTTAATGTTGTCTACAACAACTTCCCGTGGTGCAACCCCACCCCCGAACAAAAAACCAAAATCGAACAGACCGCACAAGCAATTCTTGACGCCCGTGCCCTCTATCCTGACTGCTCCCTCGCCGATCTCTACGATGAACTCACCATGCCACCCGAACTCCGCAAGGCTCACCACGAAAACGACTTTGCCGTTATGGCGGCGTATGGGTTTGATAAGAAGATTACCGAGAGCGAATGTGTGGCGGAGCTTATGAGGAGGTATAGGGAATTGACAGAGGAGAAATACGATGCAAGATGAAAAGTGTGCGAACCTTGATGAACTTAAAAAGCAGATTATGAGTGACATTCAAAGTAAAATACATGAAATATATACTCAGTCTGAAATTAAATACAATGCAAAAGAAAAGTCGGATAGAACGGTGCTTGATTTCTTTGCTTTATTAAACAAGTTAATACCAGCCAGAAAACGAAAAGTAAATTCGATGAAGCTACAGATGAAGGAGATTCGGAAAAACTGAAAATTCTTATTGACGATGTATTAAATATAATCGATACAGAAGACACCGCTTCACAAGCTCAGCTATATTATTCTATCGGCACTGTTTATGGCGATATTGCGCGATTAGAGAAAAGCAGCAATGAAAGCTACATTGAAAAACAGTTATTCTATTTTCGTAAAAGTATTGAACTAATAAATGCTGATGAGTTGTCAGATGAAAAGTATTCTCCTTATATTAATGGATTTAAACTAAGCCTGTATACAAATTACGGAAATGCGTTTGACCATTGCGGAAGAAAAATTGCTGCAATAGAGCAGTATCAAAAAGCTTTAAAGATAGACGGAGGCTTTGGTATGGCTCTGGGCAATCTTGGAATGGCGTACAGACATTATGCAATGATGGTTTCAGATTATGTACATAGGGATTATATGAACCATTTTGCATATACGCTGCTATGTCAAGCAATAAAAAGCAATGATAAAAGCGTTCACCAAAATGCGTATGGATATTTTAGCAACGCTATCAATAGCTATACAGAAGAATATACTCAAGCTGTTTTAATTCCTCCTCTGGAGATCCCCCAATACAATTATGACAATGAAGAAGAACTAAAGTATAGAAAATGGGCATTAGAAAACAAATTATTTACAAATCCTTTAAACGATTTACCTGTCAATGAATATTGCTTTGCGGCTGATGTTTTGCAATTGCCAAATATGATTGTAAATATAAACGATAAACCTATTTTTCATGGGATGTTCAATCAGATTAAACAAGATTATATTTTTGCAAGATATCAATTTTACTGTGGAATACAGCAAAATGGTGAAGCCCATTTTGCAGACAAAGATACATTTCTTTTGAATTTTGCTGATTACCCACAGTATTCCATACGAGTTGAAATGATAAAATCCGCATTTAGAACTTTATACTCATTATTAGACAAATACGCTTATTTTATGAATTATTATTTTGGTTTGGGTATAGAAGAACGAAGAATTACATTTCATAATGTCTGGGCTAATCCTAAAATGGCAAGTTTATATGAGCAAAATAACAATTACATTCTTAACGCATTACGTTGGATAGGAAAGGACTTTTATAACAAATTAATGGATTCTCCTAATCCCTATGCAAAGAAAACCTGTACAATCCGTAATGCTTTGGAACACAAATACACAAAAGTTTATTGGGATTTATTTTATGATAGAATAAACGGAGAAATAGATAATTTAGCCTTTTATATATCAGAAGCAGAACTTATCGGCGAGACTATGAAATTGCTTCACATAATCAGAGAAATCATTATCTCTATGGTTTTGGCTGTAGGGATTGAAGAAAAAGAACGTAATAAGGACAATACTAAAATTGCAATACCGTTTACTTTCGACCAGTATGAAGACGAATGGAAGATATAAAGGGGGCGATTATTTTATGAGCGGCAATAATCTCAAAATGGAAATATTGGATTTAATATCATCACGGCAAGAAGGCTCTTATTGGGATTTTAAACAAGAACATCACAAGAATACTGCTAATTTGTTGCACGATATTATTTGTATGGCTAATAATCCTTTATGTAATCAAGACGGTTATATAATATATGGAGTATCGGATAAAACTGGGCAAATAATCGGAATTGAGAATGATTCATCGCGCAGAAATCAAGAGCATATTATAAGTCAACTAAAAAGCAAAAGTTTTGCAGCGGGAATACGCCCAATTGTGCGATTAATAACTCTACATATCAACGAACACGAAATTGATGTTCTTGTTATAAAAAACACAATGGATACGCCATATTATCTTACATCCGATTTTAGGGATAAGGAACGTGTTGTAAGAGCCAATCATATTTACACAAGGGTGAGTGATGTAAATACAGATATTGATAAAAGTGCGGATAAACATATCGTAGAAGCATTATGGAAAAAGCACTTTGGCTTAAATTTAAATCCTTTTGATAGACTTAAACTTCTGCTTGCGGATAAGAGCAACTGGGAAACAAGTGAAGACCAACATTATAATAAGATTTGCCCAGAATTTACATTGTGTCTTGAAGACGATGACGATAATGGCTTATATCCTGAATTCTATGCATATAATATGACAAATTCAAATGTTCATTATGGTATGCTATATGCAAAGTATTATAATACTACTTTATATTCAAGACAAACCGTAACATTGGATGGAGGAAGATATATTACAGTAGTTCCAAATTGGGATTTCATCCCTTACGATGAACATCATCACAATTTTGACGGTTTCAAATATTTTATCAAGGATGACATATCTTACATTTTTAACCAGTATTTGCTTGAAGATAACGGTGATGCAGAATATGCATATAAGTGTTTTAACGAGGTCATTTTATTATTCAACTCTATAAATGAGGAAAAGTGCTTTGTAAAATACATCGAAGACAATCTGGAGTTGCTTGAACGTGAGATTGAGTTGGATAAGCATAAGTATACATATATTGAACCACAAAATCCAAATGCTCAGAAAAAGATTGTAAGAGAATTAAAACTTGGAAAAGCTTTGAAGTCAATTTATGAACAATGGGTTGTTCAAGTTGATTTGATGGAATACTAAGTTGATATCATCAAAAAAATAAAAGCAGCTTAAGTAATAAGCCGCTCTTAAATACTAGAGGTATTCATAAAACCTGTCCTTTATTTGTCCTTTGATAATACGAAAACTTGCGATATTTTTTAGGACGGCGTAAAAAGTTAAGTACCTTTAAATCACGTAGTTACGCCGTTTTTTCAATATCTTGCTAAGTTATAAAATTAGAAAAATTCATTTCAATTCCCGTATGGGTCACCAGCACAGATACTCTCAAATGGCTATTTTAAGCTGTTTGGGAGTTTTCTTTTTGTCTGAAAAATAGCGATGGGTCTTACGGCAATGTCAGGTTTCCTGCTGTTATTTCGGACAAAACCTAAAAATCATAGCAATCTGCTGTAAGTATGTAATCCGAAGCTCTGACTTCGGATTTTTTGCTGTTAGGAATCGAGTTTTACCGTGAACAACGTTTTTTCACAAGCTTGTCCTGTTGCTGTTCAGGCGGTGAAATATCGTGCTGTTGCTCCATTAGTTCCAAAAGCTTGCCAACATAACATTTCTGAATATATAAATATTGACCTCCGTTTGAATTTGGGTAAACGAAAATCGGAATATTCATTTTCTCCGCTTCACTTTGCAGTTTTTCAAAGTCAGCATACCCATCTGAATTTACCATTGCTGCGTCAAAAAGCGAACATTCCAGTTGAACTTATATCGTTTCACGAATTGTAGAATTACGGTTATCCTTAATCTCAACAAGCGAAGCTTTAATCCTTTCAATCTACATATCAAGATTTGTCAAAGCGATCCGCCTGTGCCGACTTTTAATGCCTTTCACTTATTAGGAAAAAAATCAGGATTTTTTACGGTCGATTCGGGAAAGTTTTTTGTAAATTCTCTTATTTACACAAAAGAATATTATTTGAAGCTCTTATGTTTGTTTGGTTTTCTGTGGTGTAGCAAAAAAGAAGCTGCTTTCCCATTTAAGAAAAAACAGTATAATTCATCATTTAGTTGATTTTTGTTTAAATATACAGTATAATATATTTTGGAAAATTATAATTAGATTTTTTGTTAATTCTTGAATCTTTTGAAACAAACAGGAGCTATGCAATGAATAGTAATAAAATTGATGTGATGTGGGACGATACTCCAATTGACGTTACCACTGAAGTAAATTTCATTTGGTCTATCGCTAATAAATTGCGTGGTCCATATCAGAGCGATAAATATAAAGATGTCATTATCCCTATGACTATTATCCGCCGTTTTGAATGTGCGTTAGAAAAAACAAAAACAGATGTGGTATCAAAATATAAAACAAGTCCTAAGTTTCCTGCAAAGGCTATGCAAAAAATATCCGGTTATCAGTTTTATAACACAAGTGAATTTACACTTTCTGAACTCGTTAACGACTCTGACCATATTGCCGCAAATTTTAAAATCTATATAAACGGTTTTTCTGCAAATGTTCAAGATATTATCAAAAGTCTTGATTTTGATAAACAGATTGATAAAATGGATAAGAACAACCGACTCCTTGCTGTTATAAAAGCTTTCTCAGAGCTTGACCTAAATCCGCAGACCATTGACAATGTAAAGATGGGATACATATTTGAGGAGCTTATACGAAAGTTTTCTGAAAATGCCGAGGCAGGTGACCATTACACAGGAAGAGATATAATTAAGACGATGGTAAATATTTTGCTTGCCGAAGGTTGTGATGATATTTTCGACGATTATTAAGAAATAACTATACTCGACCAAGCTTGCGGAACAGGCGGTATGTTGTCCACAGCATATAACTTTATCAGACGTTATAATCAAACAGCAAGCGTTCGTTTATTCGGACAGGAAATAAACCCCGAATCTTATGCTATATGTCTTGCAGAAATGCTTATAAAAGGACAAAATGCTGAAAACATCCGTTATCAGGACACTATGAAAGCTGATTGCTTTACCGATACAAATATGCGTTTCGTGATTGAAAATCCTCCTTTTGGCACTGCATGGGGAGGAAAAGACGCAGCAGAAGGCGTGGAAAAAGCTGTAAACGATGAGTACGCAAAAGGATTTGAGGGGCGTTGGGGCGCGGGACTTCCCAGCTCTGGTGATATGCAGCTGCTGTTTATACAATCAGCTGTAGACAAAATGGACGATAAGCTTGGACGAGCAGCTATTATTGAAAACGGTTCTCCGCTGTTTTCGGGTGGAACATCTTCCGGCGAGAGTCAAATCAGACGCTGGCTGCTTGATAAAGACCTTATTGAAGCTATTATCGCTTTGCCAACCGACCTTTTCTATAACACAGGTATTGCAACATACATATGGGTACTTTCTAAAAACAAACGTGAAGAACGTAAGGGTAAAATTCAGCTTATAGATGCTTCTAATATTTATCACAAGTTGAGAAAAGCTCTCGGAAACAAAAAGAATGAAATTACACCGAAGATCGTTCCAAAATTACACATCTTTATGCTGATTTCAAAGAAAATGAGCTATGCAAAATTTACAAAAATGAGGAATTTATGTACCGTGAATATACTGTAATGCAGCCGTTACAGCGCAGCTATGCCATTACGATTGAACGTATTAACAATATGGTTGCTTCGGGTGCATTAAATTCTCTTTATGACGCTGCAAAAGTTGCTAAACTTGAAAATGCTGAAGAACTGACAGGCAAAGATAAAAAGAAGCTTCAGAATTATTTGGATAATAAACCTGTTTGCGAAGCGATTATGCAGGCATTATACGATAATGTTTCCGATGAGTTGTTTATGTCGCCAAAACCTTTCCTAGAACATCTTTCTTTCGTTTTTTCAGGTACGAATATTGATAAAAAGCTGATTGAAAAAATCGCACACGGGCTTTCTGTGATGGATAAGAATGCTGAAATTCAGCGTGATAAGAAAGGTAACGTCATCTACGACAAAGAAACCAAAGACACGGAAATTGTAAAGTATGAGGAAGATATCGAAACGTATATGAAGCGTGAAGTTCTCCCTCATGTGCCTGACGCACAGTGGTTCTTTGAAGAAAACATCAGCGCAAAGAAGCCTGTTATCAAAACAGGCGCAGAAATTCCGTTTACACGATATTTTTATAAGTACCAGCAGCCAAAGCCGAGCGAGAAGTTGGAAAAACAGTTCCTTGAACTGGAGAAGTCGGTTAGTGAAAGAATTACTAAATTGTTTGGGTAAGGAGTATTTTATGGCAAGAAATAAATCTAATAATTCACAATATATCAAAACAGATATTAATTATGATAAGTTAGCAGAGGCGATCGTAAAAGCACACAAAAGAATTAAAGATACTGAAGAAAAAGAGGCACAAAGAAGAGAAAAGAAAGAGAGAGAAGATTGGCTCAAAACAATTGGTTGCAAAGAAATAAAAGATGATTGGATTTGGCGTAAGAAAAAATGGCAATCTTTCAAAAATGACTACGCATCGTTTAAATCTATTATTACATACAAAGCCAAAGATGCTAAAACACCAAGATTGTCTTTTGAATTAATTCGACTTGGAACAAGTATGATTTATGTAATAAGTTATCTGATACTTTACATAATAGCAGTGTTTTTTCTGTCAACCTTAATTTTTTTAACTGGTTTTGATAAAACCTATAGCATACTTGCGATACCTGCCTTTTTGTTTGCACGTATAATCAGAATTGCTGAATTGGAAGTTAAAAATTTAAAGGACAGAGAATTGTTGAATACAATTTTTACAGCAAATATGACGTTTATAGGTGTTGTTCTTGCTGCTGTAGCTATTATTGTTGAGGTGTTTTCATGATGAAAATGAAAGATAGTGGCATTGAGTGGATTGGGGAGATTCCTGTTAATTGGAGTTTAATAAAAGGTAAATACATATTTGTTCAAAGAAATCAAAAGGGCAATCATATTGAATTACAGTTACTTTCTCCAACACAGAATTATGGTGTTATTCCTCAATGGAAATATGAGAAATTGTCTGGAATGGTTGCCGTTAAACTAAATGAAAAAGCTGATTTAATGCAATTTAAAACAATTCACAAAGGCGATTTTTGTATTAGTTTACGTAGCTTTCAAGGCGGTTTTGAGTATTCTAAATATGAAGGTGTTGTTTCTCCTGCATATCAAGTGTTCTATCCTATTACAAATATTTATGACGGATATTATAAATATTTATTTAAAGATAGAGGTTTCATTGAAAAAATCAACTCATACACTATGACACTAAGAGATGGAAAAAATATTGCTTTTAATGATTTTGGCAATACATATATACCATTCCCTCCTTTTTTTAAACAACAATCCATCGCCAACTACCTTGACACCCAATGCACCGAAATAGACAATCTCAAAGCCGACATTCAAAAACAGATTGAAACTCTTGAAGAATATGAACGTTCTGTTATTACAGAGGCGGTTACAAAGGGCTTGAATCCTGATGTGGAGATGAGGGAGAGTGAGATTGAGTGGATTGGAGAAATCCCCAAGAATTGGAGAACAGAAAAGGTAAAGTTCCATTTAATTAGAAAAGAGCCAAGAAATCCTGGAAATAAACAAGTACTATCTGTTTATAGAGAATATGGCGTTATTCCGAAAGATAGTCGAGATGATAATCATAATGTAACATCCGAAGATACATCAAAATATAAATATATTGTACCTGATAATTTTGTCATAAACAAAATGAAGGCGTGGCAGGGGTCAATGGGCATATCTGATTACGAGGGAATAGTTAGTCCTGCATATTTTGTCTATGTTTTTACTGATAATTCAATTGTTCCGAAGTATTTGCATTATCTGTTTAGAAACTGCTATAAAGACGAATTTAGACGAATATCCGGCGGTATAAGAGAAGGACAATGGGATTTATCGCCTATAGAATTCGCAAATACAATTTTATTAATTCCACCACAAGAAGAACAAGCACAAATTATTGATTTTTTAGAAAAAAAGATTATTGAAATCGACATTATTATTTCCGAAAAGAAACAACAAATTGAAACACTTGAAGAATATAAAAAATCGCTCATTTTTGAGTATGTGACGGGAAAGAAGGAGATCGCACAATGAACAACATCCTAACCGAAAAAGAATACCAGCATGAAATAATGGATTACCTCAAAGATAATAACGGTTATATTATTCGTAAAAGCAACGATTTTGACCGCCGTTTTGCAATTGACCGTGAACTGCTTTTTAAATTTCTGAATGATACTCAGTCTGAAACAATGGACGCTCTGCGTAAAATTTATAAGACTGATTTTGAGGATACCCTTGTAAATTTCATCAATACGGAAATGACAAAAGCGAGCGGAGGCTTGATTAGCGTACTCAAACATGGTATTGAGATTTCCAATCAGAAGCTGGAGCTTATGTACACCAAGCCCGCAACCACATTCAACAAGAATTTGCTTTAGGGAGGAATAAATTGTAATGTAGCTGTAGAATGTCAGGAGCTAAAAATGGCTGATAAACCATATGTTTTTGAAAAATAACACTACAGAGCGAAAAAAACCAGTGGGCATTGAGTTTTTTGCTATATTTCGGCGTGATTGATATTGCGTGAATATTTTTGTAAATTTATTCGTTTTTTACACCGTCTTAACCTTGAAATTTGACAAATTTTATGATATATTAAATAATGAGTTATTATACATATTTTAGTCAGTGCACGATTGAGTTATCATCTACAAGGTGTGCAAAACGAAAGGAACTCTATCGGGAAAGAGAAAAGAGGAAAGATTATGTCTAACGGTGAAAACACAACATTTTATGATGAATTTGCAAACTCATTGCTTCCTGGTAATTATGCCTTAACTAAATCAATGGAATTAACAAAAGTGCAGAATTCTGGCACATTGTGGTATACCAAAAAATTTCTAACACTTTACTACTATATCTTTTTATCTAATGATATAATGACAAAAACATATCAGCAGAAGGTAATAGAAATTTTTGACGATTTCATAAATAGTTTACCTTCAGAAGTTCAGGAAAATGCTGAAAGGTATTTTTATCCCGAAAACGAAGCTATAAATTTTAAATCCGAACATTTTAATTTATTTTCGAATTTTGCAAGTTATAATATATTCGAAAATCAGGATGAAAGGAATTCTTATTATCAAAGTGCAAAGAAATATTATTTTTCATTACTTATGGGATCTGGTGGACAATCTGGCGTAAAGAAAATGTTAAAGGAAGCTGTTCAGGAGCCTGGATTTGTCTATTCACGCAAAAACATTGATAACATTATACTTAGCGCGGTAATCGATGTATGTATGCGTACAGCGAATGCGAATCAAAAAATTTCTGATAATTCTGTAAAATACATTTTATCAGATAAGGCAATTGAAAAGGCTATGGAAAAAGCTGCTAATAATCCTATTGACGAAGCAGATATCAAGCAACTTATTAAGGATTACCCGCATGATAGGCCTAATTATCGAGGAATTGAAAACGATATGATTGCTTTTATTCGCAACGAGCGTCAAATTTTATATTACTACGGTTATTTTCATTCAAAATCAACAGGCGCTACGGACTTTGAATTCAGCAGTTTAACTCCAATAGGTGAGTTGGCGCTTAAAGCGAATGCAAATGAATTTCTCATAATCTGGGAACACCAGAAGATTAAAATGATTTCTCAACCAGCAACGGCTGATATTAATCAAATCCCTTCTAAAGTTAATAAGCCCCAGAATTTCGGTATTAGCTATACTCCATATTTAGATATTTTAGGTTATGTATTTCGTCAAGATTCAATGTCGCTCGAAGCATATAAGTATATTGTTTCCAGAAAAAAGCATTGTTTTGATAAAAATTTATGGGAGACAGAAGAAAACAATATACTTTGTCATTTGGATGAAATCATGAAACAAGTTAATATGTTTGGACGGCAAAGAGATAAGGCTGATGAAGATGGTCGCAAAGAATTACTTAAATACCTTTTAGGACTAAGAAGCGATTTGCCAATGGATGCAGGTTTGAATCCCTTAGGAATTCTTAAGTTTAGGAACTCAATTGTATATACTGATTGTAAAGATACTCTTACCTTAATATACAATGTCTACTCAAAACTAAATGATTATAAAGTGCAAAAATATGAAAGCGTGTTTAAAATTGTTGAGGGCGATTTACGTAAGAGGTATATCAAAACTGTTGCTGGTAGTTCAACAGCTATTGATAGTAAAGTAAAAATCCATTGGGACCTTTATAATATTCACCCCGACAATATGATTTTGCTATCAGTTGCAATAACATTTGCAGCTATTTCTTTGAATATCAGTAATGTAGAGGATATGAACAGAAAAAACATTAACGATGTTAGTAAATTTTTGGAGACGAATTTTACAAATCTTTTAAAGGTAATGGGAATACGTACACTTCCCAAGATAAAAAAAGAAGTTCAAACTGCCGTATCGTCTATTAGAAATAATGATTATTCAAGTTACTTGAATATGAACGACAATAAAAACGAGCAAATTATTGCAAATTATAAAACGCAAAATGCTGCTGATTTATTTACAAAAATCGAAAAAATATCCGCAAGCGCAACTGTTGTGTCGGCGGAAAACAGAGAAAGAAATGCTACGTTGGTAAGCATGCTTAAATCATATTATCTGAAATGCTATTCGGAAAATAACATGTTAAAGTGTGAATGTTGCGGCGAAGAAACATTCATTACAGCTGCCGGAGAGCCGTATGTAGAATTTCACCACTTGATTCCGTTTAACATTGCTTATGGTCCTGATCATTATCTGAATTTGTTTGCATTGTGTCCTAACTGTCACAGAAAAATTCATTTTTTACATATTGATGACAAATGTGGACCATATGAAGACCTAAGTAACAATAACTACATGCATCTCTGTTTCACCGAGAGGCTAAAGACTCTGCGAGGACAGAATTTGCTTAAATCGTATCATCTTGAATTTTTGCTTGCTGATAATGCGATAACACTTGATGAATATAATGATATTGCTGCGTGAGGTTGATATATAATGAATTTACAAGATATTAAACATCAAATATTCCACGCTAAATCGAATGAATTACTTAAGGATTTCCCTTCAGAATGTATAGATTTGGTTGTAACAAGCCCTCCTTATGATGACCTTAGAGATTACGAAGGCGTTGTTTCGTGGAATTTTGATATCTTTAAAGAAATTGCCAAAGAGGTGCATCGTGTAGTAAAACTTGGCGGTGTTGTCGTTTGGGTCGTTGGAGATAAAACGGTCAAAGGACGTAAGTCGCTTACTAGTTTTAAACAAGCGTTATATTTTCAAGAGATTGGTTTTGATATGTATGATGTGATTATATATGAAAAAGCCGGCTCTGGTCCACCTCATCCAAATAGATATTTCAATTCGTTTGAATATATGTTTGTATTGAGCAAAGGCAAGCCAAAAACAATTAATATACTCAAAGACAAGCCAAACAAATGGGCTGGACATACAACTTACGGTGAAATTACTCGAAGAGAAAAAGATGGAACGCTCACTAATAAAGGGAAAAAAGTTATAAATAAATTCGGAGTACGCACAAATATTTGGCGTTATGCAAACGGAAAGGGTTTTTCAACAAAAGATTCATTGGCATATAAACATCCTGCAATTTTCCCTGAAAAACTTGTTGAGGATCATATTCACTCATGGAGCAATCCTGGCGACATTGTACTTGATCCATTTGGAGGCAGCGGAACGACAGCTAAGGTAGCTCAACTTATGAATAGAGAGTGGGTCTTAATTGAAGCTGTAGAAGAGTATTGTAAAATAGCAAAAGAGAGAATGGAGATTATTCAAAATGCAGGCAGTGATAACTAACACATGCTATACAAAAACTGTATTGCTACTTAAATCTGAGTATGATAATTTATCAGAAGACGGCTGCTTTTACGCAATTGTTAGAACGGAATATGACGATAAAGGCAATGTTATTTATGATTTTATGGATATATTATCAGCTGCTATTGAAATAGGATATACATATATAAACACAATTGTATACCCTTCATCTATTGCCCAAAATGTTGCTTTTAAAGATAATGCAAAATATGTAGTGTGGCTTTGCAAAAATCGTTCGATTATGAAATTCAATAAAGATGCCATTCGTGAAAAACATATATGGAAAGACGTGGAATGGGGTAAAAGAACAAAAAATTATAATCCGAAAGGAAAAGACCCCGGAAACGTTTGGATTCCGACTGAAGATGACGGTCATGCTAATATTACAGAACATATTATGCTTGATGATGATGGTGTGATTTCACGGCTTTTAAACATGTCTGATTGTGGAAATGATTACTTGCTTATACAAGATGATTTTGTTTCTTCTAACATTTTGCCTGCAAATACCGACAATTCTTGTTCGCTGATTTCTCAGCAAAATAGCAAAGTGATATTTAAATCTTCTGAAAACATGTTCGATGTTTTAGATGGTTCTGTTAAGCTTGTAGTTACTTCACCACCATATTGGAATTTAAAGGACTATTTTAAAAAAGGTCAAATTGGTCAGGAAAGATATGATGTATACCTTGAACGCATGAAAGCGGTTTGGACACAGTGTTATAACAAATTATCAAAAGATGGTTCTCTTTGGATTAACATCAATATTCGTATTCAAAATGGCAAAGCAATAACTATTCCGCACGACTTTGTAAAAATCTGCTGTGAAATAGGCTTCTTTTATAAAGGAATAGTTATTTGGCACAAATCTTCCGGCATTCCAACTGGAGATAAAAACATTGTGGACCGTCATGAATATGTATTGTTGTTTTCAAAGAATGAACAATTTGAAGTTAATCATGCTGTATTTGATGGATATTGTGATTATAAAAATGAAAAGTTGAATGGCGGAGCATTCTGGAATATTAATCGTAAAGCTGGAAGTGTTGGTAAACAGTATATCCATCCTGCAATCTATCCCAATGATTTAGTAGCACGAATTATTAAGGCTACAACTAATATCGATGATACTATTTTAGATCCGTTTCTTGGTAGCGGCACTTCTGTTATTGCTGCTGAACAGTGCAATAGAAAATGCATAGGATTTGAATATAATGAAGATTTTCAAGAATTAATGCAATCAAGATTTTCTCAGGAAATTCCAGAAAGCAAAGTGGAGTTTGTTAATGAAACTCAGTCCAATTCGAATTTTGGAAGTAATGCTTGAAATAACTAGTATCATCGCTATAGGGCGAAGATAAATTTGTGATATGTCAACGGAATTAAAATTAAGCGCAACCGCTATAAACAATGGTATTAAGTATCTGAAAGAAATCAGTCTTGCAAGCAGAGCAGGCTCCAAGAAGAGCGGTCGTTAGTAAATAAAAGTCCCGGCTATCGTCAGGATTTACTGTAGAAATATGTATCATATTGATGTAAAAACTTCTGAACTTGATTACGGGTCACCATATTGTTGTTATAAAAGAGGTGAACATTCAAACAGCGAAAAAACGGAAAGCGGTGTTATGTTCCCCGCAGACTGCAAAACGCAGCGGACAATTTTTTATACTGCCCGCCGCGCTTTAAAATATAAAATTTTGATCCTCCGTTTAAGCAGTAGGAGATAATCTTAACGCCGTTATTACTGATTTAACAACATTCTTTTCAATATTATAATATCAAAGCAATTTATAAAGCCGTCCTTATTAATATCGGCGATCTCAGTCTGTTTTTCAGTCAAATCCGATTTTCCCAAAATATAATGCTGCAGCAAAACCAAATCTGCCGTATTTCTTTCACCGTCGGAATTAATATCTCCCTTGATCTCGGTTTTTTCCGTTTCCGTCAATGATAACAAATAGGTTAGGGGTGAATTCCAGTAAATCGTGATTTCATTGGTGGAATAGCTTTCGGAATGATCTATATAGCACTTTGCAGCGGGACTGTTTGAAAGGTAAGCCTTTGCGGCGCTGTCCTCTTTGGCTGAATTGACTCCTCCTACAAGCATTCCTTTCATTGCTTGTCCGGCAACCATCGACGGTCTGTGATGCGGATTCTGCGGAGATACCGTTCCATAACCTGTAACAAAGCATACTCCGTTTGGATTTTTGCCCAAAAGATAATTGAGATTTGATTCCGCCGCGTCAAGATATTTGCTGTCGTTGGTCAGGTCATAGGCAACGCCAAGTAAAACGCCGGCATTTGCAACCGTCATATTGCTTCCCCAATTAAATTTAGTTATTGCCACTCCATATGGAGTAGACGTAGTTGTTTTTAAAAATAAATCAGCCTGAGAAATAACAGAATTCTTAACCCTTGTGTATATTTCTGAGTTCTTATCAATATCCTTCATAGTCAGAATTGCAAAACTGCCGTAATTTCCTACAGTTGTCCAGTCCTGACCTGTTTTTACGCCGTTTTGCATAATATATTCAAGATACACATCGTTTCCTGTAGCGCGGTAAAGCTGTGCGGCTGCCCAATACCGTTCGTCCTTATCGGAGCTGTCCCCGTAATCGCCGGTGGTTATATCTGAAGGATCCTCAAATATCAAATTAGGATTTTCATTTAAATATCCCCATGCCTTTTCGGCAGCGTTAATGCATGTTTCCGCAAAAGCTCTGTCTATATCGTAATAAAATTCGTATGCCATCGCCATTGAAGCGCAGAAATCTGCCGTTGCCGTTGTGGAAATAGGAGTTACAATTAATTGATTCGTTTCAAATTGCGGCATTATATAGCCGGGGAAATTCTGACATGTTACCTTATGATAAACTCCGCCTGATTCCGACTGCATTTTTAGCATCCATTCAAGCTCATATCTGACTTCGTCTAAAATATCGGGTATTCCGTTTCCGCTTTCGGGAATACCTATATCGTCGCTATAAAGTTCAGGAGCAGCCTCATAAGCGAAAAGCAGATCCGCAACTGCTTTTGCTCCCGGAACAACATATCTGCCGTAATCTCCGGCGTCATGCCAGCCTCCCGTAACGTCTATTTTTTCGCTTGTCCCGTAAATAACAGCTTCCGTATTATGGCAGGCGGGATGACTGAATACGCCCTCCTCAACCTCAGCGCCGCACCTTTGCAGATACAGCATTCTGACGGTATCGTCCAGCAGATTATCATAAACCGCTTCTGAAATCTCAAAGGTATAGGAATCATCTAAGTTTCCGCACGATATATAATAGCTTCCCGGTTCCGTTACCGATGTAAAATCTCCGAAATAATCGGTTTCATCTGCGCTGCTGTTTACAGTTTTACCATAAAGCTCTCCCGTGTAAACCGTCTTGCCGGTGACAAAATCAATTACAGAAAATTCAGTTTCATCCGTCACTTCGCGGAAAACCGCCGTTTTCTTGCTATCCGGTTTATAGCCTACCTGATTTATAACGATTGGCGGCTCGTAAGCCTTGAATTCGGTATAATCAACCTCGCTGTCGTCTATCAGCTCCAATGATACGTTGTCGAGATAGATAGTATGCTCCGGCAGCTCATTTCCTTGATTTCCGCAGTTAAAAACCAGCTTGGACATAATATCTGTTTCCGAATTCATAGTAAAAGTGTAATCTATAGTCTGCGGCTCAGACGTTATATTAATCCCTTTCCAAGTATAAGCCTTGTATGTACCGCCGTTTTGCTGAATCATTTCTTCAACATAACGGTCTACGGTAGACGATATGTCAAACTTCAGGCGGTAAACTCCGTTCTGATACAGCGGCACAATGTCGTAATATACCTGAACGGAATAGTTTAATGTGCCTAAAGACGTAATATTTAAGGCAAGACGTCCACTATCCACAGAGAGGGAGGCGTTTCCGCCGCTTTCCTTATATGTGCCCCAGCCCGTGGTATTATAATCAAATGTTGAATTGGTTATGATATTATTTGATTCAGCCCATGCCGCCGATGCGGGTATGGAAGCAGTTAAAATAATTCCCGAAGTAACAGCGGCAATTATTTTAATCAAAGTATGTTTTCTTTTTCTCATAAGTGTTCCTCCTTAATTATAATATTTTTGATTAAAACGATATTTTCATTCACAATTTCATAATTTTATTATATATAATTGACAATCCAAATGCAATGATATATAATACAAATTATAGCGCATTTTGTGCATAGGAGGGATTTTTGATGATTATTAACAATGTCGGCTACAATCATTGCCATGACGCCGATTTTTTTATAAACCGCCCGGAGGGCAGCGGAGATTATCTGCTTTTATTATTAAAAACTGACGCGGTTTTTATTCTGGATAATGCTGAAACAATCATACCGAAAAATTCTGTTTTCATATATCCAAAGGGTATGCCTCAATATTATAAGTGTCTTCCTCAGCAGACCTTTGAAAATAACTGGATTCATTTTCTTTTTGAGCCCGGAGAGGAACAGGAATTTTTAAAGTTAAACATTCCCTACTCTACGCCGATCAAAATAGACAATATTTATTTTCTTGATTTCTGCTTCAAATCCATAGCTTATGAATTCGGCTCATGTAACCTTTATAAGGATAACAGCATTTCTAATTTCATATCGCTGATATTCAATAAAATAAGCGAGCGCTTAAATCAGGAAAGTATGGCTATATTAAGTTCTAAGCAGGAAATGCTTGTTACTATAAGAAATAAAATATATAGCAAGCCATTCGAATCCAGAACGGTTGAAAGCGCCTCGCACGAGGTTCGCATGTGCAAATCTGCATTTCAGCGCTCATATAAAGAAACCTTTGGAGTAACGTTTATTGAAGATCTGACAGAAAGCAGAATAGCTTACGCTAAAATGCTGCTTGCCACAACTAATTTGTCCGTAACTGAAATCGCCTTTCAGTCCGGTTATAAAACATATGCCCATTTTACAAGGCAGTTCAGGAAAAAATGCAATTTAACGCCGACGGAATTCCGTAGTCTTTTGCAATCAAACCGCTAAATCAGATGATATATAATGTAAATTTATTTAAAATAGATTTACAAGCAGCATTTGGGATAAAAGTAAGGATCTACAGTAAAAGCAAAGATGATAATTTTGAATTATTGTCATATAACTAAAAGACCTGAATCCTGTTTAAATTCAGGATTCAAGCCTTCTTAATCTGCCTAATGAATTTTGTGACCGACCTTTTAAGGTAAATCAAAATCAGGCAGTTTTTAATCATTAATTTTACTTATCAACTATTGAATAATAAACCTTTTAATTACCGAAGCGTAAACAGGGCGTATGTAAGTAAAGATATTGCAGCTATACCTTAAAAGTTATTGATATTGCCCACGCTGAATTGTGAAATTATAGAGCAGTCTCTCGCATTTACTTTTCCGTCATTATTAACATCGGCCGCAAGAAGCGCTTTTTCAGTCGGCTTCGATGATGAAGAGCCGCCTACAGAAACGCTGGCAAGATAACTGGACAAAGCGCTTGCGTCATTATTATTTACATAACCGTCCTGATTAAAATCTCCTACTAATACGTATATAGGAGTTATTGTAGCTCCATTGCTTGTTGTGTAGGTATAATTTACGTTAAAATTAGTAACAGATGTAGAAGTACGCCATGTAGACATTGATAGATATCCTTCTCCGTTAACATCGGGATTACCCTTATAGTTTGTAGACAAAGCGTTTAACGCCGATGAATAACTTGAAAAGAAATTAGAACCGTTTACGATAAGCTCCTCTTGAACACTTGAGACAAATGTATAATTATTTATATTTCTTACTGTGCTGGTATACCATGTCATATCCAGAGTAGCAACCTTTTCATAGATACGCCATGTGTGCTTTTGTCCTGAATAGTAAGCGCTCGTATGACTGAGACCGCATAATGAAACAGCAGAAGTAAATGCAGTCAAAACAGTGATAAACTTTTTAAAAATTTTTTTCATTATTAAAACCCTTTCTGATAATTGACTTAATATGGTAATATTATATACCATATTTTTACAAATGTCAATATCATAATTAAATCTTTATTCGATTTTTTCTGTTATTTAAAAACGCAGTTCAAACCATTACACAAATAAAAAGAGAAAATGTTATACTTTAATACTAATCATTTTAGTTATAGCAGTGTAATTAGCGCATTTGTCAAAGGCGGGCGCGTCTTAATACGCCTTGACAATTCTAAGGGATATGGTATAATTTTAATAGTAAAAAAAGAGGGATAACGCTATGCTTTTATGTATTGACAATGCTCTGTGCAGGGTTTAACGGAACAGACCTGAACAGAGCGGAATAATTTCTGTTCCGAAGCCTTGCACACTGATTTGAATAAATAAAAATCAAGTTAGGAGTAAGGTTAAAAATGAACAATTTATATAAAACGTTTAAAGAAATGAAAATATTTCTTATTCTTTGGCTGACTCAGTCGTTTTCGGCTTTGGGCAGTTCTATGACGGCTTATGCGTTGATAATCTGGTCATATAATCAAAAAGGCTCTGCGCTTGCCACCGCTTCGCTTATGGTGTGCTCATATGCGCCTTATGTGATTTTCAGCGTATTCGCCGGCGCGCTGTCAGACAGTTGGAACAAGAAATTTACAATGCTTGTCTGCGACAGTATTACCGCATTGACAACGATTATCGTACTTGTCCTTCTTATCTCAAACCGTCTTGAAATATGGCACATATACGTTATCAACGCAGTGGGCGGAGTGATGAATACCGTTCAGTCGCCAGCCTCGGAGGTTGCGGTAACAAAAATATTACCCGAAAAATATTACCAAAAAGTCGGCGGACTTCGTTATATGTCAAACTCGGCAAACACTATTCTTACGCCGATTATTACAACTGCGGTTATCGGCTTTTTCGGGCTTGAAGCGGTTATCTGCATAGACCTTATCACCTTTGCGGCGGCATTTTTGACTCTGCTTTTATTTATAAAAATTCCCGAGGATAACAAACGGTCGGAAGAACGCGATAACTTTATCCGCTCGGTAAAAAGCGGCGTGATATGGCTGAAAAATCAGCAGGGTGTTTTTACGCTGATTTTATTTCTCGCCGCAATCAATCTTGTTGCTTCTATGTATAATGCCGCATTTCCCGCAATGCTTTTGTCACGAAACGGCGGCTCTGAGATAACAATGGGAATTATCAATACTGTTATCGGTATAACAACCCTTATCGGCAGTATTTTTGCCTCTATTGCAAAGCCTCCTAAAAATAGAGTACGGGTGATCTGCAACTGTCTGCTGTTTTCAATGAGTACGGAAAACCTGTTGCTCGCTTTGGGAAACAACGCATTGATATGGAGTATCGGCGGATTTCTCGGCTGGATTACAATACCGCTTATGAGCGCCAATATGGAAGCGATTCTGCGTCTTAAAATTCCTGAAAATATACAGGGAAGGATTTATTCCGTCAGAAATTCTCTGCAATTTTTTACCATTCCTTTGGGATATTTCCTTGGAGGCTTTGTGGTAGAATTCATATGTGAGCCGATAATGGCAAAGCAAAATGAAAACGTTCTTACATATATGTTCGGCACAGGTAAAGGAAGCGGCGCGGCGCTGTTCTTTTTTATTATTGCGTTTATAGGAATAGGCGTATGTCTGTACTTTAGAAATAAAAAGTCTCTGCGCCTGCTTGACAAAGAAGATTAATTTATTGAACAGAGCTTTTTTCTGTGCAAAGAGTCTTGGACTTCTGCGCCGATCTCATATGAAATTGTTTAAGCGTGCGTTTTTTACTTTGTCATAAATTGACATAAAAAGACCGCTTTGCCCAATATCACTTTTGTGATACCATACAAAACGGTATTTGAGTTTCTATATATGATGTTCTAAATAAAAAAGACGGATAAAGGTATTATTTCCTTTATCCGTCTTTTGTTCCTAAATATAATTGCTAAATATGAATCGGCAATAGTTTCTTTATGATGCCTATAAACTCATTTGCGACTTTTTCTAAATACCAACTACCGCCTTCCGTCTGCTTATAAACCTCTTATTTGAAAGTTAAGCTCTATTTATTTCTTAACTTTTCTTCTGTTATTAGGGAATCAAAAACAGCTAATGTGCTTGTTCCTTTAAAGGCAAGTTTTCCATCAGGGCGAACTATTTCAACTTCAACTACCGCTATTTTCTTTCCATATTTCAAAACTTTACCCGTAACCATTAAATACTCATCTGTTGCAAAGCAAGGGCGCAGAAAATTTGCAGAAAAATTAACGGAAGAACATTCTCTGCCGTATGTATCGCAAGCGCCGCTTGCGGCAATATCTGCTGCCGCAAGCAAAAATCCGCCGTGAATGGTACCGACATTGTTGGAGCAATCCTCACCGGGAACAACCTTAAGTACGAATTTTCCTTCATCGGCTGAAATAAGCGTTGAACGGTCAAAACCTCTTATATCACAAACATCTTCTTCAAGATATTTCATAATCGTTTCATCAATCATCATAGTCCCCTCCAAATTCCAGTTTTCTTTTTCATTTTACCACACATCTCCGAAAAAATAAAGGACGGCGATTTACTTCGCCGTATGAAAATCGTAATTGACCTCGGCTGTGTAATCGCTATCGTATGCTGAAAGTATTGAACTGCGTTATTTACAAATCCGACTTGATTTCCTCCTTATATTTATATGCTGTTTCTGATACGCCTTTTGTTGTCGCCTCCGTCAGTGCATAAAAAAGACCGCTTTGTTTAACGTCACTTTCATGATATCAGACAAAACGGTCTTTGAAATTTTGTATACTATTTTCTATATTAAAAAAGCGGATAAAGGTTTTTTCTTTTCTTTATCTATTCTTTATTTATATTATTTGCTTTGATATCTCATGATTTCAAAATTCAAATCCTGTCAGTCGGTATTTTACCACTTATTTCATCTTTAATTTTTAACTTCTTTTTTTCGTCATTTGGATATCAAAAAAGCCCGTAGCTACGGACTTTAAGGCACTTTCATCTATTTTGTCAGTGCAATATGGCAGGGGCAGAAGGATTTGAACCCTCGGCACGCGGTTTTGGAGACCGCTGCTCTACCAACTGAGCTATACCCCTATTGGTGGGCCATTAGGGACTCGAACCCCAGACCAACCGGTTATGAGCCGGTTGCTCTAACCAACTGAGCTAATGGCCCTTATATAAAAAGCAAAAAGCCGGCATTGATATATTTTCCCAGGACGTCACCGTCCAAGTATCTTCTACGCAGATGAGCTTAACTTCTGTGTTCGGAAAGGGAACAGGTGGAACCTCATCGCCATAAACACCGGCTGACTCTTTTAAATTGAACAGAAAAGCAAAGATTTGAACTCTGACAAAAGGAAAAGCCCTCGACCTATTAGTATCCGCTGGCTTAACATGTCGCCATGCTTACACCTCAGACCTATCAACCTCATAGTCTTTGAGGGGTCTTACTTACTTACGTAATGGGATATCTTATCTTAAGGCCGGCTTCACGCTTAGATGCCTTCAGCGTTTATCCGTTCCGCACTTAGCTGCCCAGCTGTGCCACTGGCGTGACAACTGGTACACCAGAGGTGCGTCCATCCCGGTCCTCTCGTACTAGGGACAGCTCCTTTCAAATATCCTTCGCCCACGACAGATAGGGACCGAACTGTCTCACGACGTTCTGAACCCAGCTCGCGTACCGCTTTAATTGGCGAACAGCCAAACCCTTGGGACCGAATTCAGCCCCAGGATGCGATGAGCCGACATCGAGGTGCCAAACCTCCCCGTCGATGTGGACTCTTGGGGGAGATCAGCCTGTTATCCCCAGGGTAGCTTTTATCCGTTGAGCGACGGCATTTCCACTCACATACCGCCGGATCACTAACTCCAACTTTCGTTACTGCTCGACCCGTCAGTCTCGCAGTTAGGCTCGCTTTTGCGTTTACACTCTCTGGCATGGTTTCCATCCATGCTGAGCGAACCTTTGAGCGCCTCCGTTACCTTTTTGGAGGCGACCGCCCCAGTCAAACTGCCCACCTAACAATGTCCCCCGCCCTGATTCAAGGGCGCAGGTTAGAATTTCAGCACTTCAAGAGTGGTATCCCAACAGCGACTCCACAAAAGCTGACGCCTTTGCTTCTCAGTCTCCCACCTATCCTGTACATGAAATACCAAAATCCAATATTAAGCTACAGTGAAGCTCCATGGGGTCTTTCCGTCTAGTCGCGGGTAACCGGCATCTTCACCGGTACTACAATTTCGCCGGGCGGGTTGTTGAGACAGTGCCCAAATCGTTACACCATTCGTGCGGGTCAGAACTTACCTGACAAGGAATTTCGCTACCTTAGGACCGTTATAGTTACGGCCGCCGTTTACTGGGGCTTCGATTCAAAGCTCTCACTTCTCCTCTTAACCTTCCAGCACCGGGCAGGTGTCACCCCATATACGTCATCTTTCGATTTAGCATAGAGCTGTGTTTTTGCTAAACAGTCGCTTGGGCCTATTCTCTGCGGCTCTTTCGAGCACTCCTTCTCCCTAAGTTACGGAGTCAACTTGCCGAGTTCCTTAACAACCCTTCTCCCGTTGGCCTTAGAATTCTCTTCCTATCTACCTGTGTCGGTTTGCGGTACGGGCTCTTCAGATATTCACACAACTTTTCTTGCCTCAATCCACATTTACTTCCCCCATTCGGGGTCCCTTACGACCGGGAATACCAACTCCCGGATAAACGCTTCTCAAGTGTCCTTGTGCTTAAATCTTTCAGAGGCTACGGAATTTCTACCGTATGTGCATCGGCTACGCGTTTCCGCCTCGCCTTAGCTCCCGGCTTACTAGGAGCGGACGAACCTTCCTCCTAAAACCTTAGATT